>Ga0306922_10000066_pt1 | contig 66993 bp, 56 predicted proteins | sample sta12Cox44000082_FD_203758 | JGI IMG/M metagenome (GOLD analysis project Ga0306922, IMG submission 203758) | Lab enrichment of tropical soil microbial communities from Luquillo Experimental Forest, Puerto Rico - statoxic.12C.oxic.44.000.082 (v2)... | ecosystem: Environmental > Terrestrial >... | reverse complement strand
AGAGGTCATGACAACGGTGGAAGCGGAGTTCGTCAGCTGGGCTGACCCGAATGAAACCTTGCGCCGATTATGCGCAATTACTTAAGACGTTAAGTTTAGTTAGGCTATTCGCCTCTAGCAATAGTCCTGTAAATGGAGGCGAAGATACGCCGTCACAACTTGCTGCTAACTCACAAAGCAGCAACGATCGCCACTGGTCGTAGTCTTCCCATGGTAGGGGTGTGTTGGCGAGAAGTGGGGAGCGAAGAGGCTGAAGAGTGCTGTTCGTGGCCGCGGGCCGTGGAACGGGTGATAGTATTTCTTGCAGCTGCAAATAGACAAGAGAAGAATTCTGGGCAAATGCGTTTAATCGAGGACTCAATTTATTTAGTTCGGCTTGTGCGTTTGCACTCATCGAATTTCTGGGGGCTTCGGATGATGTCGCACTAATCAGACTGCAGCAGCCAGTCACCGATGTCACGCCTGTCAGGATCTACAAAGGATCGGGTGAGAAGGGGCAGGGGGTGGAAATAATCGGGGCCGGGGCGACTGGAAATGGCCTCATCGGTCAATACACGGCTCGCCTCATCGTGGCGATTTGCGCCGCGCCGAGGCGCGAGTGACTGGTACGAGTGAACGCTGGCTGGAATTGTCATTGGAGCCTCCGCCGCTTGCGCTTCCACGCGAAGGTATGCCTGCCGATGGCGATAGCGGGGCACCGGTGTTGCTAAACATGCAGGGGGAGGTGGGAATTGGCCGGGCTGGTCTCGCACAAATTCGCCAGCGGCGACCTATCGAAATTCCGTTGCTGTGTTTACGGTCAGATCACCTACCAAGTCCGCGTCTCCCACTATGCCGACTGGATAAGGAGTGATTTCGAGCAAATAACGAGCCGGGTGCGCTGTTCTGACCCGTTGGCCACTCTAGATTCTCAAATGGAAGCGATCACGAGTTGTAAGCAGCAGAAAACTTCGAAAGTCCTTTGCTGATCTGTGGCGACGGTCGTCACAAAATGTCCGTACTAGGGCGAAGCCGGATCGGCATCAATCACCACGAGAAAGTCGTTGCCCACCCTTGCCGGCCTTCGGTTCCACAATTGGCTGAACAACCAGCGCGCTTGTTAGCCGCGTCACGAGTCCAGGTAAACAGGTAGACGCCGGATGCCGTCTTTTTTGTTCTTGAGAATGCAGCAGACGATTGACGCCGAAAACTAGGAGGAAAAGGCGAGCAGAAGACGGCAGCACATCGAGAGCTCCGTTACTTAGCTGTGTGCCAACGCGAAAGCATATCAGTCAAGCAATGAGCGTCGGTCGAGACTTAGGCCGCATGTGAGACTGCGACATCTTTTGTTTCCAGACTGTTCGCTATTGTTCCACTGCGAGCAATGAGCGTGAGGGCGGCAGCCAACCACCAAAGGGCTTGAACTCCAGCAAATGCTGTGACTTTCCCAGGCAGCGTTAGAGTGAGTAGAAAAATCACACCTAATGCGGCAAAAGCAGCTCCCAATAGGAGTGCCGCATATCCAAACAGTCGTGGCAGTATACGAGAGCAGACCAGGACAATGCCTAAGGGCAAGAACAGACTTGGAGCGGCCACTATGAAATAAAGGTGCTGAACAGCAGAAATGACCTTCAGACTGATGAAGGGCATCATCGGCGGATCAGGGTGCAGAGCACTCATGTAGAACGTAATTTCGATGAGACTGACCGTCATCAGCGTTGTAGCCCCAAAAAAAGTCATACAACCGGAGAGCCGCAGCGTGGCCCCGGCCAAGTGAACAAGAGAGAATGCAAAAAGCACAATGAGAACGGGGCCAACTGCCTGTAACCAGGCTCCCCAAAGTACGGAAGCGTAGTACTGCTGGCCGAACTTCACCAATTCCGCGCTGCTCGCGCCGGGAGGCGGACCAGGGTTAATACTGAAGGACAGGAAGATCAAGACAACGCCGACGACACCGCTTAACCCGCTCATGATACAGAACGACCGCTTGGAGATGAGATTTGTCTTCATCCGACGCCTACAAGTAGTTGATTTGGATCTTCAGAATCATCCGGCCTCCGGAAAAATGGAAAGCGGCGGCATCAAATTTGGGCGGCCCTAAGTGTCCCTTGGCGTCGTTCGACGCTCCGACGCCCTCGCGCGGAATTCCCAGTAAGTTTGTATCGAGTTTGCCGTTGGAATTCTCGTCGTGGAATACCGATACAGCGTAAGTGCCCGGCGCGATCCCCGAAAATTCGCAGAGTGCATGGGTGTCCAAAATTGCGGAATTGACATGTGCAAGGGCCTTCTCGTTCCGTTTTGGAAAGCCGTCGGAGGACGAATAGAGCGCGCAGACCACTTGGCCTTTATCATTACGCAGCCGTTCAATCTCAACATGAATTACATTTGGCTGAGGACTCAGGGTCTGCGGTAACCCAGCTACACCGAGCGCCGAAAGGGCTGCAAGAAGGGAGAAGAGTCGCCTAACGCTTCGCATCGGCGGTCACCACGAGTTTCATTATGCTCAGCTGGTGAGTGAGCGCTCACTAATGTACAATACATTGCTGGTCAATGTCAATGAACAGGCTTTTACGACGAGGGATTGTCGGATTATGTCGGCCAAATCCAAGCAAATCGGAAAGATTAATCGTCGCTCTGAGATATTGCGGGCTGCGCAGAAACTCATGGACTCCCGCGGTCTTTCGGGCGTCACCACGAGGCAGATCTCGCATGAAGTAGGGTGCTCGGAGGGGGCCCTGTACGTTCATTTTAAGGGGCGTTTGGAGCTGCTCTTGGCAATGTTGGAGGAGAGCCTGCCGGATATGCTCGGCCCGCTTAACGACCTGAGAGAATCTGTCGGGCACAGTTCTCCCCCGGAGAATCTCTTGGCGGCTCTTTCCGGCATCTTCAAGTTTCACCAGCACGTCGTGCCAGCGTCCGCCGGGCTATTTGCTGAACCAAAACTTCTCATCGCTTATCGCAATTCTCTTAATCGTCAGGGCAAAGGGCCGCACCTATCGATGAGTGTTCTCGAAGAATACATTCGTTCAGAGCAAGAATTAGGGCGTATTACCTCGGAGGTAGACCCAAAGTTCGCTGCGTGTCTGATGATGTCTGCGTCGTTTTTTCGAGCTTTCATTGAGCATTTCTTCGGCAAATCGGTGCAACCGGCATGGAGCAAATTCGCAGAACAGTTGGTTGCGACGATCGCGCTGGAACCACAGCAAAGGGACGGAATGAGAAGGTCCGTTTTGGAAAGGTGAAACGCTAATTGGAGCTCGCGGCAATCCTTGACGGATTACGCTAGTGCTTTTTCGGACGCGACCTCGGGATGAGTGCGCAGCGCTGAAAGAAGGTTTGAGGCGTCGCGCTAGAAAAAGGCCGTACCCGCTATGCGGCAACTTCTGCCGGCTCACTGAGATCGGACTCGGACTCAACCGAAAGGGCTGTATGTGTCTTCGCGACCAGCATGTAAATTGATGGCACAACGAAAAGCGTGAAGGCCGTTCCTATGATCATTCCGCTGACCAGCATGATACCGATGCTGTTGCGTGCTCCGGCTCCGGGCCCCTTAGCGAATACCAGAGGAAGATGCCCGAACACGGTGGCGGCTGTCGTCATTAGGATTGGCCGAAGGCGCGTGCCGGCAGCATCGATCACTGCCTCAAGCTTCGTCTTACCTCTCTCCTGCAGCTGATTCGCGAACTCCACGATTAGAATTCCGTTCTTCGCGATCAATCCAACCAGGGTAATCAAGCCTACCTGACTGTAAATGTTGAGCGTGGTCAGGCCGAGGAACGAAAACATCAGCGCTCCTGAAAGCGCCAACGGCACAGAGCCGGCCAGAATAATGAACGGATCACGGAAGCTCTCGAACTGTGCTGCCAGAACGAGATATATCAGGATCGCAGAGAGTAGAAACGTGCCCAGAAACTTGCTGCCTTCCACGCGCAACTGTCGCGACTCGCCTGCGTAGTCGATGGTGAAGCCTTGAGGCAGCGTCTTCTTCGCCTCGCCTTCAAGGAAGCTGAGAGCTTTATCGAGCGGCACAGGAGGCGGTATTACGCCCTGAATGCGGACGGCGTTCAACTGCTGAAACTTATTCAGCGAGCGTGGTTCGGTGGTGACCTTCATGTCCGCAAAAGTCGACAGCGGCACCAGCTGATCGCTTGATCCCTTGACGTAGATTTGCGAGAGTTGGTCGGGGGTCAGCCGATCCGCACGTTTTACCTGCGGAATCACCTTATAGCTTCGACCCTGAATACTGAACCGGTTGACGTAATTTCCGCCGAGCATGGTCGAGAGGTCCTGACCCGCCTGGCTAAGATCCACTCCTTGGGAGCGAAGCTTGTCGCGATCAAACACGACTTCCGCTTGCGGCTGATCGAACTTCACATCAACGTCGGCGAAGATGAACATGCCGCTGGCCATGGCCTTCTGGACCAGTTGGTTAGCGAACTCGCTGACCTGTTCCGGTTCGGCAGCCGAGTTAATCACAAAATCAACAGGAAAGTTGCCGCCACCGGGCAACGGAGGGGGCGTCAGCGGAATCACGCGGACACCGGGAATCTTGGACAACGGCCCGGTGGACTCCACCAATAGCTGCTGTGTGGTCTTCTTCCGCTGACTCCACGGTTTGGTGACCATTCCACCGAAGCCGCCACTAGGACTCGTGATCTGGAAAATGCTGTCGCTTTCGGGGAACGCGCGATAGACATCGTAGACCTCTTTGGTGAAGAGATTCACCTGATCGAGGGTCGCGTTGGCGGACGACTGAATCACTCCAAAAACCACGCCCTGATCCTCAGCCGGCGCGAGTTCGCGCTGCGAGAACATGTAGAACGGAATCATCAGCACGGCGACGATTGCCCACAAAGTAAGCACGACTGGACGATAGCGGAGGGTCCCTGAAAGAGTGCGAGTGTAAAAGCCGCGTACCCGCTCGAAATGGCGATTGATCATGCCGGCAAAGCCGCGTTCAGTATCGCCTTCACGCAGCAGTCTCGATCCCATCATGGGCGAGAGGGTGAGAGCGACGAACCCGGACACGAGTACGGCGCCGGCAAGCGTGAAGGCAAACTCGCGGAACAATGCTCCAGTCAAGCCACCCTGAATGCCGATAGGCGCGTAAACCGCCGCCAGGGTGATCGTCATTGAAATGATCGGGCCAACCAATTCGCGGGCAGCATCCTTTGCGGCGGCAAAAGGTGTTTTACCGAGATGCAGGTGGCGTTCGACGTTTTCTACCATCACGATGGCGTCGTCAACCACAAGACCGACGGAAAGAACGATGGCGAGCAGCGTTAGCAGGTTAATCGTGAAGCCTGCAACCAGCATCAGGAAGACAGCACCGATTAGGGAAATAGGAATGGCGACAACCGGGATCAAAACCGAGCGGAATGAGCCAAGGAAAAGGAAGATGACGATGACAACGATTATCAGTGTCTCCGTCAGCGTGTGAAGCACTTCGTTAATCGCGTCCTGAATGTAGGCGGTCGAGTCGTACGGTACGCCCAGCTTCATGCCCGTGGGCAGTTGCTCTCGAATTCCAGGAAGAGCCTCGCGAACGTGGCGTATGACCTCTAGCGAATTGGCATTGGGTAGGACCCAGATACCCATAAATGTCGCGCTTTCGCCATTGAAGCGGACGTCCTGATCGTAGTTTTCAGCCCCCAGCACTACGTCGGCGATATCGCCAAGACGGACCACAACACCCTTGTCTTGCTTCACCACCAGTTGGCGAAATTCTTCAGGCGACCGCAAATCCGTGTTCGCAATCAGGTTCACCGAAACCATGGAGCCTTTTGTGTTTCCGAGTGCGGACAGGTAATTGTTGTTCGCTAATGCGGTGCGCACATCTGAGGGAGAAACCCCGCGGGCGGCCATCTGCTCCGGCTTCAGCCAGATCCGCATCGCGAAGGTACGATTACCGAGAATGTCCGCACGTTGAACTCCGCTGATGGCGCTCAGTTTTGGCTGAACCACTCGCGTAAGGTAGTCTGTGATCTGGTTCTGATCAAGATCTGCAGCAGAGAATCCCAGGTACATTGCAGCGAATTGTGTATCCGCTGTTTCCAGATCGATGACAGGGATCTGAGCGTCGGGTGGCAGGTCATTGCGGACCTGCGCCACTTTCGCCTGGATCTGAGTCAATGCCGCGGTCGTGTCGTAGTTGATCTTTAGGTGAACCGTGATCGTGCTGAGGCCTTGAGCGCTGGTCGACTCCATGTAGTCGATACCGTCGGCGCTGGCGATGACACGCTCGATGGGTGTGGTGACAAAGCCTCGCACCAGGTCGGCACTCGCACCTACATAGACCGTTGAAACTTGAATGACGGCAATATCACTGCGCGGATACTGCCGCACGCTCAGCGACCGCACGGCATACAACCCGGCGATGAGAATCACCAGGTTGACCACGATCGCAAGTACGGGGCGTTTGACGAATAAATCGGTGATTTTCATTCGCCTTAACTGTCCTCGGGCTTGGGATGTGCGTCGTTTTCAGGCTGAACCTTATTGTTGATTTGTACGGGAGCTCCGTTGCGCAACTTAAACACACCGGAGGTAACGATCTCATCTCCGGGATTGATGCCGGAGATAACCCCCACCTGATCGCCGCGCGACCCGCCCAGTTTTACGATCTGTTGGCGCACGCCTTTGTAGATGTTGCCCTTATTGTCTTTCAGATCCGTAACAATGAAGACTGAATCGCCGTAGGGAGCGTAGTTAATCGCCGATGCCGGCACGGCAACCACCGGCGTGTTGGTTCCAAGTCCAAGAGAGACCTGGACAAACATTCCCGGGCGCAGCTTGTTCTGCGGGTTCGAGAGCGTCGTCTCCACTTGGAGATTGCGGGTCGATTCGTTCACAATCGAATCAAGAGCTGTAACCCGTCCGCTGAATTGAAGTCCGGGAAAATCATTCGAGGTAATGCGCAGGGTGCGCCCGATACCAAGCTGGGCAGTCGTCTGCTGAGGCACTCCAAAATTCACATAGATCGGATTCAGCGATTGCAGCGAAACAATCGCTTGGCCAGCTGCCAAGTACTGCCCGAGGTTGGCCTGCCGAATGCCGAGAACTCCCGAGAATGGAGCACGAATCGTTTTGCGGTCGATAGCAGCTTTGATCTCGCCAACCTGCCCTTCGGTCACTTTTTGTTGGGCCGTGACATTGTCGTATTCCGTCTTGGCGACCACGCCCTCCTTCACAAGCTTTTCGGTCCGTCCGTAGTTAATGCGAGCTAGCTCCCATTGCGCCTGCTGGGCTGCCAACTGGGCCCGCTCTTGGCGCGTGTCCAGCTCGACGAGGATGTCGCCTTCGTGTACCCACTGGCCCGACTCGAAATGAATCTTGGCCACCGTGCCAGGCAAATCAGCACTCACCGTGACTCCCTGGATTGCTGCCACAGTCCCAATCACATCAAGAGTTGCGGGCCAGGTTTCCTTATCGACCACAATGGTCGTGACTGCGGTTGGCGGTGGCTGGAAACTTGCGCCCTGCGCGATCGCGGTCTGAATCTGGTGAAACTTTACGAACCCCAAACTTCCGAGGAGTACTGCGACTACAGCCAGCATGAACAGCATTCGCTTCAACATGATTATTCTGCCTACGCTTGAACGAACGAGTCCCCATGCCAATAAATCGCACTGGGGAGAAAAGGGTGACCTCGTCACGAAGTCATCAACAAAACTTAACCAATTTAGATGTTGTCGCCTGTTGCAGGATTCAGGCCAGGATGGAACGCGATTTGGCGTGACGAACTGCAGTTACAGGAGAGCTAGAGGAGCGCAGTGGCTTAAAGCTATGCCGACACGACAGGCTCAGGCACTCTTCGGGGAGCGGATGTTTGCGCAGGCAGTTCAAACGAGAACACGGAACCCTTGCCCAACTGGCTAACCACGCCGATGGTGCCGCCGTGCGCCTCAATGATGACCTTAGCAATCGCAAGTCCCATGCCAGTTCCATGCGCGGCATACTGCTGGTTGCGCCCACGATAGAACTTCTCGAAAATCAGCGGCTGCTCGAAGCTGTCGATTCCTGGGCCCTTGTCGGAAACGCTGATAACCACCCGATTTCCGCGCCTCTCGGCAGTGATGCGTACCGGAGTACCCTCTGGTGAGTACTTCGCCGCATTCTCCAGCAAATGCGTAATGACCTCGCGGATGCGCTCCACGTCCATGTTGACTCGCGGCAGACCATCGTCGATATCGACAGCAACTTCGTGCTTCCTCATCAGATTTCTCGTAGCCTCGATCGCCGGATCAATCGCCTCGCGAACTTCGTGCGGCTGAAGCTTCAGCTTGAACATTCCCGAATCGAGTTGGGCCATCTCTGAGGCCTCTCCCACCAGCCTGTTAAGCCGGTCGGTCTCCTCGTCGATGACCGTGAGCAGCTCTATGCGAAATGCCTCTTCCAGTCCGGGAGTAGAGATTAGGCTCGTTACGCTCGCCTTAATACTCGTAAGAGGTGTCCGGAATTCATGCGCCACCGAATCGAGCAGTGCCGAGCGTAGCTTCTCACTTTCTTGGGCCGCGCGATGAAGGGTGAGTTGCTCCAAAGCCCGTGCCCGTTCGATAGACAATCCGGCCAGACTCCCAATCGCTTCGAGCGACTCGCGCGACAGGCTACCTCCAACAATCGCGAGCGAGCCGATCGTTCTCACGCCGACGCGAAGAGGCACATAGCTTGTGTCCCCGTCCTGACGGATCAGGTCCGCGCGTGCTGCAACCGCCCGCAAAGCATCCTCGTCGAACTCGACCTCTGGCTTTGAACGGTAGATTGTCTTCCGATCATTCACCAACAAGGTGCAGCCCGAAACCCGGAAAGTCTCTGCCACGACTCGCGGCAACGTGTTCAGTAGCGAGATAAGGGTCTCCGTCGTCAGCAACTGCTGGCTGAGGGCGTAGAGTCGCTCAACTTCGTGCCGCCGATGTTGCGATGCTAGCTTTTCCATGCGCAGCCGCTCGGAAAGACGTCCTGCGACCAATGCGGTTACCAGAAACGCAACCAGCGCGAACCAGTTTTGCGGATCGGCAACAGTAAAGGTGTAGATGGGAGGAAGAAAGAAGAAGTTAAAGACGGCAGTAGCAACAATAGATAAAACCAGCGCGTAACGCAGTCCCCAATAGGCTGACGCGAACAAAACCCCGATTAAAAAAATCAGCGCTACAGCCGTGGGATTCAGGTCGAGGTATCGTCCTAGCGCGACCACGATGGCCAGACCGACGACAATCACACCATACCGCAACACAGGTGTACGAATGGGGGTAGACACGCCAGCATTTTATACGCTGCGCGTGACAATTCCGTGTGCTGCCCGCAGAATACAGGCAATGCAGAAGAGTCCCGAACAGTGGCTGGAGGAAGTCGAGCCGGCAAAGTCGCAGGGGATCCTGAAGCTGTTTTTGGGCTATGCCCCGGGAGTCGGCAAGACCTACTCCATGCTGAGCGAAGCCATTCGCCGCGCCAGCCGCGGCGAGGAAGTTGTTGTCGGAGTCGTTGAGACCCATGGCCGCAAAGCCACTGCCGAACTCGCCGCCAAACTCGAAACCATCCCGCGCCGCCAACTTGAATACAAGGGGACGACTTTCGAGGAGATGGACGTCGATGCCGTGCTCGCCCGCAAACCGTCTGTCGCCGTGGTGGACGAGTTGGCGCATACCAATATCGAGGGCAGTAAACATTACAAGCGTTACGAGGACGTAATGGAGTTGTTGGGCCACAACATCGACGTCCTCACCACCATGAACGTGCAGCACGTCGAGAGTCTTGGTCCCACAATTCTCCAGATCACCGGCGTTCAGGTCCGCGAGAGTGTTCCCGACTGGGTTATGCAGCGCGTGGACGAGATCGTGCTCGCCGACCTGACCCCGCAGGCCTTGCAAAAGCGCATGATGCGCGGCGACATCTATCCCGTTGAGCGTGCCGGGCGAGCGCTGGCACATTTCTTTCGCCACGGGAATTTGATCGCCCTTCGCGAGCTGGCGCTCCGCCAAGTCACCCAAGTTGTCGATCGCAGTCTCGATGCTTTTCTCGAAAAGGAAGATATTAAGGAACCGTCCGTTGCGCGCGAGCGCATCTTGGTTTGCATCAGCTCCAACCCCGCCGCGCAATATCTCATTGCCCGGGGCTCACGCATGGCCCAGGGAATGCAGGGGGAGCTGTTCGTCTGCTATATCGACACCGGACACCAATTCGGGACTGACGACAGCAAGACGCTGGCCGAAAATATTCGCTTTGCCGAGAATCTCGGCGCTCGCGTCGCAAAAATCAAGGGAAAGACCGTCGCCGAGGCAGCCGCCCAGTTCGTTCGCGAATACCACATCACACAGGTCATCTTTGGCCGCTCGGCCCGCACCGGATTCCAGCGCTATCTATACATGAAGGCAATTCTAAAATTTCTGGAAAGCGCACCCAATGTTGACGTTCACATCGTAACGCAGGAGCCACACTAGTGGCGGAGGGAGCCCACATTCTCGTCGTCGATGACGAACCGCAGATTACGCGCGTGCTTCGCACTGCGCTGGTCGCCCAAGGTTACGAGATTCGAGTGGCGAACGACGGTGAGATGGCACTGGAAATCATGAAGGACTGGTCGCCGCATCTCATCATTACCGACCTGAGCATGCCCGGGATGAATGGCGTTGAGCTGTGCCGCCGTGTGCGTGCAGTCTCGCAGCTCCCGATTCTCGTGCTGTCCGTACGCGATCAGGAACGCCAGAAGATCGAGGCTCTCGACGCCGGCGCCGATGACTACATCACCAAGCCTTTCAGCATGAACGAACTCTTGGCTCGGGTCCGCGCCAACCTGCGGCGCGCTCCCAAATCCGAAGAAGTTGCCGAGTTGGTCGAAATCGGGGACTTTCGCATCGACCTTGCCACCCGCACTGTTGCCGTGGCAGGAAGAGAACTGAAACTAACGCCCAAAGAGTTCGATTTACTCCTCTATTTGTCGCAACACCCGCACCGTGTCGTGCCGCATCGCACTCTCCTCGCTGCCATCTGGGGAGCCAACAGCACCGAGCAGCCCGAATATCTCCGCGTATTCATCGGCCAACTGCGCAAAAAAGTGGAGCCGGACCCGGCTGAGCCGCGCTATCTCCTTACCGAGCGCTGGGTTGGCTATCGCTTCGAACCCGGTAACTGATCTTTACGAACTCCTTATCTCGCTCTTAGCCAAGCATTACCTCGCGCCGACTCAAATAGCCCTAGTGCAGCCACACTGTCGGAGGGCTTCGTGAGCGTTTTTCTGGTGCTGAGCAGTTCGTCGGTAGCGTTTTACATTTTCATCTTGCTGGCTCTATGGCGCGACGCCCGAAAGCAGCGGAACGGACGAATCGTTTCGTACTCATCTACGGATTTTGATGAAGTTTGGGGATTCGAGACCGACACCTCAGACATTCCATCCCAGTCCAGCCGATCCAAGTTTTGCGATGACGTTCTCTGGCTCCCTGTTACCAAGCTGCACTTGGGAGCACGCCGGCCAGTAAAGCAGGAACTCAAGCCGGTTTCAACGCCGGCTTCAAAAACCTCCATCCGGTAACAAAGGACCGTAACTCAACAGGGAGATGTACCGATGCTCGACATCGTTCTCGTTCTAAGCTCTGTAGCTTTCTTTATCGTCTCGATCGCATACGTCCGATTTTGCGATCGTATCAAGTGAGGAAAATCCAATGCACATTCAGGCCATCGTGATGTTAACCGTAACCGTTCTCACCATGGTGTATCTGTTTTACGCCCTGCTTCGACCGGAAAAATTCTGATATGACTCTCAACGGCTGGCTTCAAATTGCTTTCTTCCTGCTTGCCATTTTGCTGGTGACCAAGCCGCTTGGCCTCTTTATGGCGCGCCTGTTCAATCGCGAGCGGACCTTCCTCGATCCGATAATGCGGCCCATTGAGCGCCTGCTCTACCGCATTACGTTCGTAGACGAGAACCACGAGATGCGCTGGACCGAATACGCCATCTCGATGTTGCTGTTCAGTCTCGTCCCGATGCTGCTGCTCTACCTGATCCAGCGAGCGCAGGCCTTTCTGCCATTCAATCCGCAGAAATTGGCTGGAGTGGCGCAATATCTGGCGTTCAACACCGCAGCTTCGTTCACCACCAACACCAACTGGCAGAACTATTCGGGCGAGAGCACGATGAGCTATTTCACGCAGATGGCCGGCCTCGCTTATCACAACTTCACCTCGGCTGCCGTTGGCATTGTGCTGGCGATTGCCTTTATTCGGGGAATCGCGCGCCGTCAGAAGGACACCATTGGCAATTTCTGGGTCGACTTGACTCGTGCCACTTTGTGGGTGTTACTGCCAATTGCCGTAGTTGGTGCCCTGCTCCTTGTTTCGCAAGGCGTGGTTCAGAATCTCCGTCCTTACGACAAAGTTACGCTGGTTGAGCCTCAACAAGTGCCGCACATGGGTCCAGACGGCAAGCCCGCGGTCGACGCCGATGGCAAGCCTGTAATGGACACCGTCACCGAGCAGACGATTGCGCAAGGACCAGTGGCCTCGCAGGAGATCATCAAACAGTTCGGCACGAATGGTGGCGGTTTCTTCAATGCCAACAGTGCTCACCCCTTCGAGAATCCCACGCCCTTCTCGAATCTCATCGCGATGTTCGGGATCTTCGCCATCTCCGCAGGACTAACCTACACCCTCGGTCGCATGACCGGATCGCAAAGGCATGGTTGGGCGGTCTGGTCTGCGATGGCCATTCTGTTCCTATGTGGTGTCCTGGTGGCGTATTGGGCTGAAGCGCGCGGCAATCCGCTGCTAACTGCTGTGGACCAGCGTGCTTCTGCGACGCAGCCGGGCGGCAACATGGAAGGTAAAGAAGCTCGCTTTGGCATCGCCAATACCGCGCTTTTCGCCACGATCACAACGGATGCAAGTTGCGGCGCTATCACGGGCTGGCATGACTCTTTTACCCCTCTGGGTGGCATGGTCCCGCTGGTCAACATGATGCTCAGCGAAGTCATCTTTGGTGGCGTCGGCGCTGGCATGTATGGCGTGCTCATCTACATTGTCCTCACGGTGTTCATCGCCGGACTAATGGTGGGTCGCACGCCGGAATATCTCGGCAAGAAGATAGAAGCCTACGACGTGAAGATGGCGATGCTTGTTGCACTGGTATTTCCCCTCGTGATCCTGACGTTCGCGGCAATTTCGTCCATCTCGAGATTCGGGACCTCGAGCATTTTGAATCCTGGTCCCCACGGTCTCAGCGAGATCATCTACGCCTTTACCTCGCAAGCGGCGAACAACGGCTCAGCGTTCGCGGGCTTGAACGGCACGACAGCTTGGTACAACATCACCGGCGGTTTCACCATGCTCATCGGACGGTTCTTCATGATCATCCCCATGCTGGGAATCGCCGGCAACTTAGCGAAGAAGAAATACGTACCGCCGTCGCTGGGAACCTTCCCGGTGACCACGCCCTTGTTCAGCGTTTTGTTGATGGGCGTAATCATCATCGTCGGTGCGCTCACTTTCTTCCCGGCTTTGAGCCTGGGACCAATCCTAGAACACCTGCTGTTGGGCGCAGGCAAGACTTTCTGAGGATCAACATGGCCACAAGTAAAAAAGCTATTTGGGAATGGAAGATCGTACGGCGGGCGGCGCTCGACTCGCTGATCAAGCTCAACCCTCGCACCATGATGGGCAATCCCGTCATGTTCGTGGTTGAGATCGGCAGCGTTATCACGACGGTGATGCTCTTCCGCGGCGGCGCCGACTTCAAGTTCAACCTGCAAATCACACTTTGGCTGTGGTTCACAGTCTTGTTTGCCAACTTCGCCGAAGCCATGGCGGAAGGCCGCGGCAAAGCGCAAGCTGACACCTTGCGCAAAGCTCGCTCCGAGACACTTGCCAATCTTCTTCTGAAAGACGGCAGGACTGAGCAGATCAGCAGTTCCAATCTCCGCAAAGGCGACTTGGTGCTTGTTTCCGCTGGTGAGTTCATTCCTTCGGATGGAACCATCCTCGAAGGTGTGGCCTCTGTGGACGAATCGGCCATCACGGGCGAGTCGGCTCCCGTCATTCGTGAATCCGGAGGCGACCGCTCTGCGGTCACCGGTGGAACCCGGGTGCTCTCCGACCACATTAAAGTCGAGATTACCTCTGATCCTGGCGAGACCTTCCTCGATCGCATGATCGCCCTTGTCGAAGGCGCCGAGCGCCAGAAGACCCCGAACGAAATTGCGCTCAATATCCTTCTGGCCGGGCTGACCATCATCTTCCTGCTGGCCGTCGTGACCTTGCAGCCATTCGCCATGTACTCCGGCTCGCCGCAGACAGTGTTCGTGCTGGTTTCGCTGTTGGTCTGCCTCATCCCCACCACCATCGGCGGCCTGCTTTCCGCCATTGGAATTGCCGGCATGGACCGCCTGATTCAGCACAACGTTCTGGCCATGTCGGGACGCGCCGTCGAAGCCGCCGGCGACGTGAACACGCTTCTGCTGGACAAGACAGGAACCATCACCTTCGGTAACCGCCAAGCCTCTCGCTTTGTACCTGCTCCGGGAATTACGGAAGCTGAGCTGGCCGATGCCGCCCAGTTGTCTTCGCTGGCCGACGAGACCCCCGAGGGCCGTTCTATCGTGGTGTTGGCGAAAGAGAAATACGGACTACGCGGTCGTGAACTCGCCTCCCACGAGGCTGAGTTCGTTCCCTTTAGCGCGCAAACTCGAATGTCGGGCGTCAACATGAACGGTTTCGAAATTCGCAAGGGTTCCGCCGACGCCATCGAAGCCTATCTTGCCAAGCTCAGTCTCTCCTTCCCTCCTCCCGTACAGGGAGTCGTGGACGAGATCGGCCGCTCCGGCGGTACTCCGTTAGTCGTGGCCGAAAAGACCCGCGGCGCTCTCGGCGTGATCGAGTTGAAAGACGTCGTCAAGGGCGGCATGCGCGAGCGCTTTGATCAGCTTCGCACAATGGGCATCCGGACAGTAATGATCACAGGCGACAATCCTCTCACCGCAGCAGCGATTGCGCGTGAAGCTGGTGTGGATGACTTTCTCGCCCAAGCCACTCCTCGCGACAAGATGGACCTCATCAAGCGTGAGCAGGCGGAAGGCAAACTCGTCGCCATGACTGGTGATGGCACCAACGACGCACCCGCTCTCGCGCAAGCGGACGTCGGTGTGGCAATGAATACCGGCACACAAGCCGCCAAGGAAGCCGGCAACATGGTGGACCTCGACTCCAATCCCACCAAGCTGATCGAGGTCGTCGAAATCGGTAAGCAGCTTCTCATGACCCGCGGCTCGCTCACCACCTTTTCGATCGCCAATGACGTTGCGAAGTATTTCGCCATCATTCCGGCCATGTTCGCCGGCACTTTCCCGGTACTGAACGCCTTGAACATCATGCACCTCAGGACGCCGGAATCCGCCGTGCTGTCGGCGGTGATCTTCAACGCCGTGATCATCATCGCCTTGATCCCGCTTGCTCTGCGTGGTGTGAAATACCGCGCCATGGGAGCTGCCGCGCTGTTGCGTCGCAACCTGTGGATCTACGGCTTTGGTGGCATTGTGATTCCGTTCGTCGGTATCAAGCTCATCGACATGCTCATCACCCGCGTAGGGTTGGCCTAGGAGTGCCATGAAAAAGAATTTACTCATCGCTGTCATGATGACCATCGTAACCACCCTATTGCTGGGCATCATCTATCCGCTGGTCGTCACAGGAATTGCTCAGGTAATCTTTCCGCGCAAGGCAAACGGACAACTCATCAGCCAGAATGGCAAACTCATCGGCTCCAGCATCATTGGCCAGCCGTTCGTGGGGCCAGGGTACTTCCATTCCCGTCCTTCTGCGGCAGGAACCGGCTACGACGCGACAGCCTCCGGAGGCACCAATCTCGGCCCCACCAATAAGACGCTCATCGCGCGCGTTGACCAGGACTCGAAGGCCCTGCAAGCTGAGAACCCGGGAACACCGGTGCCAGTGGACCTTGTGACTACTTCAGCATCGGGACTCGATCCTCACATCTCCATCGCTGCTGCTGAATTTCAAATTCCGCGCGTCGCACGCGCCCGCGGAATTTCGGAATCTCAACTACGCGAGTTGGTCGGTGCCCACACCGAAGGCCGCCAGTTTGGATTCCTTGGAGAGCCTCGCGTCAATGTACTCGAACTCAATCTGGCGCTTGATGCCGAGGCGAGGCACTGACCGAGGCAAAGCCTTGATATTCCGTTTCGCCGTAATCGGCCTCGTACTGCTCACTGCGCTTCAGGCATTTTCCCAGCAAAATGTCTATTTTGATCCTTCGCACGAACTTTAGTCCGCGCCCGGATCGCATGCCTCCATTCAGTGCCGGCGGCGTTTATTCCGGGACTGATCTGCTGGGCCGACCAGTCGCGCCTGCGCGAACCCGCGATGGTGTACTTCAAATTCGGGGTGCCCCGCCTTTATCGTCTATCGCCCTTCTTCTGGACGATAGGGTGGGTTTTAATCCCCTTAATCTACCGGTTTTGCACAGCCCTTCCATTCGCATCCCCGCCTTACAATGGTTGTGTCGTGAAAATTGGTTTGGATTTTGGTACTACCCGCATCGTGGTAGCTGCGGTCGATCGCGGCAACTACCCTCTCGTAAACTTCGAAGTCCCCGACGGTCGAGTTCGTGACTGGTTCCCCTCGGTTCTGGCCGTTTCCGGCGATCGCCGTGTGTATGGCTGGGAAGCGCTCGACCTCCACGGCAAGCCCGGCTGGACCGTGGTCCGGTCGCTGAAGCGCTGGCTCAAGAGCGCAGGGCCTCACAGTGAAATCGCAGTTGACGGTCATCATTTGAACGTAACTGAAGTGCTCGTCGAGATGATGGCGGCCTTGCGCCACGATTTGCTGCGGGCCTCGACTCTCGGAGCGTCCACGGCCGAGCGCCTTCAGGTAATGCTGGGCGTTCCTGCCAATGCCAACAGCAACCAACGGTTTCTCACTGAAGAATGTGCACGCGCCGCAGGCTTCGACGTGTTGGGCTTATCGAACGAGCCCTCGGCGGCGGCCATCGAGTACGCCTTTCGCACCAGCGATGAGCGCAAGAGCCAGTCGCGCGGCGCACTGCTGGTTTACGATCTCGGCGGCGGCACACTCGATATTTCGCTAGTCGCAATGGGAGACGCCGAGCAAGAGGTGCTCGTATCCGACGGTATGCCCGATTTTGGCGGCGACGATTTCGACGAGCTGCTTGCCCAGCTCGCGTTGAACAACGCAGGAATCTCAAAGGCCGAACGAGAAAACCTCACGATGGCTGAGCGTTTCGTTTTGCTCGACGAGTGCCGCGAGAAAAAGGAGTCGCTCAATCCCAACAGCCGCAAAGTCACAGTTGATCTGGAGCGCGTACGTCCTGGATGGAAAGAAATCTCCACTCCCGTTGACGCCTTCTACGAGCGCTGCCGGCCGCTCATCGAACAGTCGCGACATCTGGCCGAAAACCTTCTGGCCGCGCATCCCGACCAGTCGATTGACACGCTGTATCTCACCGGCGGCGGCTCGGAGTTGCCTCCGGTTGCCCGCATTCTCCGCGAGACCTTTGGACGCCACGTGCGCCGCTCGGCTTACATGCGCTCCGCCACCGCGATCGGACTGGCGATTCGCGCCGCCAGCGAGGATGATCGCGTCCTCCGCGACCGCTTCACCAGAAACTTCGGCGTGTGGCGCGAAGCGGACGGCGGCGCCAACGTCGCCTTCGACGTGATTTTTCCCCGCGGCGTTCCACTGCCCCGTCGCGGAGAACAGTCCCAACGCATTGTCCGGACCTATCATCCCGCTCATAACATCGGGCACTTTCGTTACCTCGAGTGCTCGCATCTCGATCCCGCTCAGCAGCCCCAAGGCGACATCAGCAACTGGGACGAGATACGCGTGCCTTTCGAACCCACCCTGCGCAGCGCCAGTGACCTGTCCACCCAACCCGTGGAACGCATCGGCACGAACGGCGCCGTGCTCATCGAAGAGGAATACATCTGCGATACGAATGGAGGTATTAAGGTGCGCATCAGCGATAAGGCATCGGATTTTTCTAGCGAGTACCGCCTGGCACGCTGGTCGAGGAACGAAAAACACGGCAAGAAACGATAAATACTCGCCTGACTGATGATCCTCTTCCTCCACCCTGACCTAGCAATTTGAGTCCGATTGCCAGTCGCTAGTTACCAGCTCCGCAAACTTCTTCAGGTCGATGTTCCCCCCACTCACCACACAAACAACTTTTCCCATTCCGCATTTTCCGCTGAGTCCGGCAGCCACCGCGCAACCGCCGGCGCCTTCTGCGATCACGTGGTTTCTTTCTGCCACCAGGCGCATCGCTTTCCGAATATCCTCCAGCGAAGAAACAATCGATCCCGCCAGCAGATGATGCGCCAGCGCCCACATCCGCGGAAACACCGACTTGCCGCCGCATCCGTCAACCCAACTCGCCTTCCACTCGGGAAAAATCTGCGCCGATCCCATCTCCAATGACCGCGCCAGTGGTGCTGCCGTCTCCGGCTCCGCCGCAAATACTCTCACGTGTGGCGCGCGTTCCCGCATCGCGGTCGCAATCCCGCACGACAGTCCTCCACCCCCGAAGGCGGCCACCACGCAGTCCACGTCAGGCAGGTCCTCCAGAATCTCCAGGCCTGCCGAAGCGTTGCCTGCGATGAATTCATCGTCCTCAAACGGATGCACGAATGTTCCTTGCATAGCAGGATGAGCGCGCTCTGCCAATGCAATCCAGCATTGGTCGTATGTAGCCGGCACGAGCTCCGCTCCCAGCCGCCGCGCCGCTTCGAGCTTGGCCATGGGAGCGGTTTCGATCACCAGCACTTTGCATGGCACCCCGGCCTTGCGCGCTGCCAGCGCTACACCCTGCGCCGCATTTCCTGCGCTTACTGTCCATACACCGCGCCTCCGTTGCTCGTCCGGCAGCAGACGCACCGCGTTGTAAGCCCCTCGAATCTTGAACGACCCGATGGGCTGCAGACATTCCAGTTTCAGATAGATTTCTGGGGAACTCTCGTAGTTCAGCCGCACCAGCGGAGTGCGAATGGCGGCTTCATACACATGATTCCGCGCCTCGTCCACCAGGCCTGAAGGGATGTAACGCCGCTCCGACGTCTTGCGAAGAGAACCCTCTGTTGCCATGCTCATCCTCGTTTCGTCCGCCGACTCTATCTCTTAAGGCAAATCGTAGTCAATTCGCCGTCGTGCCCGGCTGTGGTCCTCGCGGTTACTCTCCATACCTGGCTCTACGCAGGGAGCCATCCGGGCTGGTTTGGCTCAGGGTCGCTAATTGCTGGTTGCAGCGACTGGCGACAAGCAAACCACACACGCCGCCAAAAGAGGCGGGATCCACCTAAGAATGTTTGTGACGAAGGATTGCTGGGTTGGACACCCGGCCGTTCTCCTACATCGGTCCGATCAGCCCCGGAATATCCACCCGAATGAACCTCGGCTTGTAGTCGTCAGCACAGACCAAGTCCTGCGGATTATTCGCGTTTACGTTATACGAGATCAGCACGCCACCCGCATTCGTGAACTCAACGTGCGCTCTGGGATCATAGGTAAATAGTGTTCCCACGCTGCATCCCCCGGCGCCCGTCTCGGGAGTACTGTACACCACCGTTCGCTGGGTCCATGGTCCTTCTGGACTGCAGGAGTAGTAGGTGGTTACGTATTGCCAAAGAGGATATGGAGGGTTCTGCGGGTCCATCCCGGTCATGAGGTAGAAAACGCCCGAGCTCGCCTGCATCTTGTTGACTGTGTATTCTCCCGTGATGGCCGGTACGCCGGCAAGGTTCGTAGCGCTCGCTTGTTGGTTTACCCAGCGATTGCGGGTCGCGTTCCAGTACTGCCACTTGGACGGATTTGCGAGGTCGTTGATGTTGCTGATGCGAGCAAGATACGGAAACTTGTTTGCCGTGCCCGGATCCTTGATGCCGTAAATGTAGTAAGAGGACCCGTCGTGCATGATTTTGGTTCCCCACTGAATGGTGAGGTCGGGTAGCGACACGGGAACGATTGAATCGATGGAGAGGCTGGGCCAGGAAAGCGTGGCCACCGCATTGCCTTCGAAGTGGATTCCAGGAGCAAACTCCAACAGCATGATCTTGACTTTGTAGACCCCCGGCGACGGCTGGACGACCACCGCATCTCCCATCCAGTATTCGTTGGAGGTAATTTGAGGCACAAAGTAAGACCCGGTATTCGGGGGATAGCCGACGGTGGTCAGCGTATTGTTCGACGTGTTCTGAATGGTGAGCGAGTTGTGCGCGGTGGGATAGTAGCTCTGACGCAGCCGTGTGATTGGATTCACCGGGCCGATGTAGGAATCGGACCAACCCCACAAGACGCGTCCGTCGGGCAACACCGTCGAGTATGTCCCATCACCGCCCGTCCATCCCGGACCGTTCTGGGTGACGAGCGCATCGAATGTCGAGGCTGGAACGCCGGTACTCGGCGCAGCGGGCAGCGTGCATTGCGCGAGCATTGAGGAAGGGAAGCAAAGGGCAGACAGAATTGCGAGAAGGAGCACACCAGCGAAGCAACTCATTGCGGCACATCCTGGACGCGTGGCGACAGGTATTTTAAATCCGATTGAGTGTCTCAAGTGCCCTCCCCCATCTGCTAAGTTCTCTGGTTTCAGGCTTTTTTCAGGCTCATGGAACAATTTACGCGCAAATTGCAGACAAAAGAGTTATACGCAAGTCTTGCTTTCTAAGTGTCTTCGTTGCCTATCGGCTAGCTGTAAGTCGGCCGGGAGGAGCGCAGTGAAGCCCAGGTGTGATGCAGGCAAACAGAGTAAGCTGGCACCACTGGACGAAAACCGGGAGCACCGTCGTCTTTGCGATGATGGCATCTGGAATACTGCATAAAGCCTGCAAACATCGGCCATTGTTACAGGCCGCTGGACATAACGGTGGCTAAGCGCAACAGTCTTGAGCCGGACTGAGATCCGGCAGATCAACAGGGTTGAGAACCTTCACAATAATCGGTTTTCAGAAGCCAGCCGGTTGCTAGTGGCAAGATGGCATTCGCCCCACATTTACCAACTGGCAGGCAAATGTGGGCTACGGGATAAGTGGGTCACCAGCCCCGAAAGATTTGTAAGGACTTGGAGTTCCGCCGCCCTAACGAAACGACAAAGACCTTTTCTTTCAGGAAGAAACAGCAGGTCCTTCGACTACGCGTTCGCCGACTCGCAACAACCGGGTGTTATTAGCTGGCAGGCTTGTGGGCAAGTAAATTTACGATAATCCTACATTGTAGGGCTGCACTCTCACTTCACGTAAGTCTTCGACTCCCAGGGTTTCAGGGTCACCTTGCTCGAAGCGTCGAATTGGGCCGCTTCGCCCGAAAGCCATTCGGTGTAGCTGCCGTAATAAAGATTGTCCTTGAAGGTCACGGTCTGAGACTGGGCGGATAAATTGATCACCGCGAAGACCTTATCTTTGTCGTTCTGGCGGACGAAGCTGAAAACGACGCTGGGGGCTGAGTTTGGCACATCGATCATTCGCGCGCCCCAGTGGGCGTTCCAGAGCGCAGTGTTCTTCGACTTCAGCGCGATGAGCTTCTGATAGAGATCGCCTTCGGGGTTGTGCTTCCAGATTATCGGGTCCTTTTCGAAAAACTTCAGGCGCTTGGGGTTGCCGGCTTCCTGTCCGTTGTAAATGAGCGGCATGCCTTCGCCTACACATGAGAGCACGATGGCGGCGTTGAGGCCGGGACCGAACTGCTCAAACTCGGTACCGTCCCACGAGTTCTTGTCGTGGTTGCTGACGAAGGTCATGCGCATGATGTCGTGCGGGTAGTAGCTTTCGTTCCAAGCGTAGTAATTGCGCAGGCCGCCGAGGTCATGCTTGCGTCCTGTGGTGAGCTCGCGCACGGCGTCGTACCAGGTCCAGGCGTAGGTCATGTCGAATGCGTACTCGTGCAGGTCGCGCGCTTCCCACTCGGCGAGCATGAAAACGGGCTTGATGGCTTCGAGCTCCTTGCGCGCGTTGTCCCAGAAATCGATGGGGACGAAGCCGGCGACGTCGCAGCGGTAGCCGTCGACATCGGCCTCGCGCACCCAGTACTTGAGCGCGTCGGTCATGAACTTGCGCAACTCAGGATGGGAGTAGTCGAGGTCGATGATGTCTCCCCAGTCGAACCAGGGCGTGGGCCGGAAACTTCCCTTCCAGTTGCGTGCGTACCACTCGGGATGCAGAGTGACGAGGACGTTGTCCCACGCTGTGTGATTGGCGACCCAGTCGAGGATGACGTACATGCCCTGCTGGTGTGCGGTGGCGACGAAGTGCTTGAGGTCGTTGAGGGTGCCGAGATCGGGGTTGACTTTGAGGTAATCCCGCACGGCGTAGGGGCTGCCGAGCGTGCCCTTGCGGTTTTTCTGGCCGATGGGATGGATGGGCATGAGCCAAAGGATAGTGACACCGAGCGCTTTCAGGCGCGGAATCTGCGCTTCGGCGGCGCGGAGCGTGCCTTCGGGCGTGAACTGCCGAGTGTTGATTTGGTAGATGGAGGCGTTCTTGCTCCAGTCGGGATGGGTGATCTTGACGTAAGGCACAGGCTGATAGCGAGCGAGATCGTTTGTGGTTTGGTTGGCTGCGGGTCCCGGCTTTTGGGTGCAGCCTGTGAACAGTATAAGGACTGTGAGCGCGAAGAGCAGAGAGCGTCGTGAGGACATGAGAGAACAGTTTCACGTTTCAAGTTTCGAGTTTCAAGAGAAAAGCAGCCACGGATTAACACCGATGACACGGATAAAACTAAGAGCGTAAACCAGCCGCGGATTCCGCGGATGACGCAGATAAGTGATTGAAGCGGAGAGCAAAGGTAGTGCCATCTGCGAATCCCAAGCACATATCGCAAGAGTGCTTCTACTCCTAAAATCGGCGTCTTGGTTGAGCGAGAGGCGGCAGTTCAGAATTTGCTGGAAGAGTGACGTGCTTGCACAAGCAGTGAAATCTCGTTGCCTTAAAGTCGGCGTTGAAGCGAGCTGGTTCGACTACTTCGGATGGATGTCGAGAAGTTGCAGCCAGTACTGGACGGATTGCAGGGAAAAGCCAAAGAAAATCACCAGGACTCCAAACGAGCCCAGATATCGTTCGGGAGGATTGTCGGCGTGGTACTCGATCTAGGGATTGAGGGTTACGCCAACCGCTGTCACTAGACCGGTGACCAATCCAAGGCGCACAGCGAAGTACACGGAATGGTCGACATGGCACGAGCGCGCTGCAAATCAGCGCGGCACCCAGATACCCGACGGTGCGCACCACAGTTGCTCAGAACTGACGTTCCGTGAATCGCGGAGCCGATCGGCAACGTAATCCATGGATGGGCGCACGTTGCGACTATACGCAACCACTTGACCGACCGTCGCCAGCAAACCGAAAGCGATAGCAAAGCGAACCCCAACGGTGGGGTAAAGTCCGATGGCGAAACCGGCGCTGCGTATCGAGCTGAACAAGGCTTCCCATGGCAGTGAATAGTGATTCAGGCCGCGCGCGGCGCGATTGAGCTCTATGGCTAGAGTCGCTCCAGTCGCTAGCCCGGCGACGAGGCCGAAGAACAAACCCAGCCCCAGAGCGTAACCGATGCCAAACACCACGAAGTACGTCACAGCGCGGGTGAGCAGCCGCAAAGGACCATAGCGGCCACCGAGTAAGTCGTAGGCGAGATAGAGGCTCCCCAACACATCAAGACAGCTCCCACTGATGCTAATGGCCGCGATGGTGTGGTGATCCGTTCTGGGGATTGTAGCGTCTACCAGTCCGGACGTTACTACAGCGCGTCAATAACAAGGGAGTGATGTCATGCTGCGGTGGAATGGAGCCAGGAGTCCTGATCGCGGAATACTTCCCGTAATGGGAATAAGCGGGCACATAGACCACCCGATTCCATGGAGGGGTGAGACGATTGTTTAAAGGGCATGCGTAATCCACGGCGCTCAACACGTTGCCAACAACCACCGCATTCACAGGAACGAGCACGAACGGGCTCGCGATGTGCAGAGCCCATGGCGTCAGGCAAATCAGTGCACCAATGGAGAGAAGGATTTGCTGTGTGCGCAGGAACTTGCGCAACTGCGGACCGGAAAACTTCTTTTCTGCGCTTAATTCGACGCCCCAATAGGCACGCTTAGGCAAGAAGGCGAGATCGGGCTTGCGCAGGGATGGCGAAAGTATCGGCACGGCTTGAGCATTGCCGAGGACATCACGAGCGACAAGGATTGCGGTCACTGGGTTGAGTGACGGTCGGATGGGATCGCCCAGATGGCTTCCCATCAGTGCCAGATCAATTCGCTCGTGTCCACTTCTCGGTACGGCCGAACATTGACATACCGACATAGCCGCGCAGGTCCAGCTGGTCGTGGGAAGCGAGAGTGGCCTTGGAACTGTACGTTTTGCCGCTGTCGGGATCGTAAATCTTGCCGTTCTTCCACTGGTTGTCGCCCGAAAACTGTAGTCCCTGTACGATTTGCAGGTCCAAGAGCGGAGTCTTGCGTTTCGCGGCGTCCGGGTTCTTGGTGTCGAGCTTGGGCGTGCCGGGTGTGCCTTCCTTCGAGTCGGCAGAATAAGTTGGATTTTTCAGCCAAACGATCTTGCCGCAATAGTCATTGCCGCATTTGAAGATCTCGATCTTGGCGTCCTTATCCTGGTTGAACCAGGTGCCAAGAATATCGTCATTGTCCGCCCAAGCGGTTGCACAAAGAACAGCTATGGTCAGGAGGAGTACCAGATAGTGGATAAGCCGCATAGAAATCCCTCGCTGATTCGTTGCAACGATGCAGTGTACTTGAACTCAAGCCGGAATCCTGTGACTTAGTAATAAGTTCCAGGTCTTTCGTGAGGCCTGATTTTGTCCGCAAAACAGCGCGACATGGCTAACCAGACACTGAATGCCGCGTCCAGTAAAGGAGTAAAGGAACGGAATTCCTCCCGCGCCGGGGCTTGCGTCGAAGAAGGTTCGATGGTCTGCTCATGTCGGATTTTACTCTGCATCGCTACGGTGATTGGCGTGGTAGCTCTGGGCTCAACTGCGACCGCCCCACCTGTGACGGCCGGCTCTCTCGTGAGTGGCCGAGAGATGATGGCGCCGCGCTCCGGGCATTCCGCCACACTGCTGCCAGATGGAAGAGTTCTGATTGCTGGAGGAATGCGGCGCAACCAGGACTTTTATCGCTCAGCAGAACTGTTCGATCCGGCGAGCGGCAAGTTTCGCTCGACAGGCGAGATGCTCCTGGCCCGCGTCGGGCATTTTGCCGTACTGCTGCCCTCGGGCAAAGTGCTGATTGCCGGAGGTTGGATTGTTCGCGGCCCGACCGACGCGGCCGAGCTATACGACCCCGAAACGGGCAAGTTCACCCCCATCGGCCACATGATAGCGAAGCGGGGTCGTCCGGAGGCAACCCTCCTGCAAGACGGAAATGTTTTGATCACGGGGGGAGCCGATGGCACCGGTGGAAGCAGCAGTCTTGTGGTCGCCGAGATCTTCCATACCGCTACCCTGAAGTTTCGGCCTACAGGACCAATGCACTACGCTCGCGTTGCACACACGGCGACCATGCTATCCGACGGTCGCGTGCTGATCGCAGGAGGAAAGGGATCGGAAGTAAGTGCGAGCGCGGAAATCTACGATCCCAAGAGCGGCACATTTCGTGAAACAGGGGGCATGGCGACGGCTCGGTACAAGCATACCGCGGGCTTGTTGCCCGACGGGCGGGTTCTGGTCGCGGGCGGATCCAATGACCGCGACTGGAATGGCACGCTGAGCAGCGCAGAAGTCTACGACCCAGGGAGCGGAAAGTTCATTGCTACTACGTCGCTTCACGATGCTCGTTTCAAACTGCCGGATACAGCGGTGCAGCTGCGCTCCGGACAACTGCTGGTGGCCGGCGGCAACCCGCACGCCGAGCTATACGACGGCCGCACCGGCAAGTTCACGGTCGTGTCAGGCGAGATGGGCGATGCACGCCATTTCATGAGTGAGACGCTTCTCGGAGACGGACGTGTATTGCTCGCGGGCGGATATGCCTTCACCCCTGAAGCAACAGCCCGAACCTGGATTTACCGGCCATCATTGAGCGATTGAGCGAGATTACCTGGCAGCAGAGATCTGGACTAGGACACGCTCGTCTTGCACCGTGTACTTTGCCGGGAGAACGAACATCGGGCTCGACGGGCTGGATCTTCGACACTGTACAGACTTGCCTGCCCTGTGTCGGATCAACCCGTTTGACCATCAGGCTATGCCAGTTCCGGTGAGTATCAGAATTCCTTCGTAAGCACGACTTGTTCGTCATTGCCTAGAGCGCAGGGGCTGGTAGCGATGGTCTCTCGGGTACCGATCGTTTCGAACCCTTCAATGTCATTCTTACTGCGGCCTTCGCGGATGAGGTGGCCCTTGCCCTCGGGCATGGGACCAACTGAAAGCGCACCGTATCGGGAGGAGACAAGAAATTGCCAATCTCGCACGAATTAGTTGCGGGGGGCTGGGCAGCGCTGTCGGCGAGCCCGAAGCGGCGGCGCTCTTCAAAGACGCGTCGCTGGCCGTTGCGCCCCACCATGCGGTAGTTCTTTACGAACGATAGTCGCTGTGTCAGTGGCCTGCCGAGTCCACTCTGTGCTGACCGCTGCAAGTGCAGGGTGCGTCGGGAATGGGCGTGATGAAAATGCTAACGATGCGTGTGAACGAGTTGCCGTGGGGCGCGTGCAGAGCATCCTGCGAGTTCGCTGCCCGACCGAGCATGCGAAGGTGAGGATGAAAATTGCCGGAGCGGGAAGAAATGCGTTGCGCTGTATGGAACCTCCGCAGCACGGATAGTTTGATACAGAGCCTGCAAATCCGCGGTTGAGCGAGCGTGAAATGGCACAAAAAAAAGGGGCCACGCTATCAAGGACTCTGGCCGATATCCCTGATGCACAGCCCGATTGCGCCACTTCGTCTGCTCTTAGGTATTGCAGCTTCAATGCCAGTCGAGGGCAGCTGAAAACAAAGGGGTTAGACTTGGCAAACAGGCCAGTTTGCGGGAAAAACTTACCACACGCGTAATTTCTACCATGCCAAAACATCACGCATGCGCTATCTGAATAGCATTTAAGTGCTATATTTGAGGGCCTTGCCGAGGGTTTCCGCGCGGAAGAGCCGGTCATCTACCCGATTCAACTGCTGAGCCATTCCGGGGCGGAGCAGTTTTATGTGTGGAATGTCGACGAGGTAATACGGGATGAACCACACCGGCTTTTCGGTGGTCATCCATTGCAAATAATCGAAGCGCGACAGGTTGACGGGACGCGAGTAGGTGCGAAGCGTCCTCTGCCGCTGCATGTTGAAGTAGATGTGGAAGTAGCTCATCGCCAGCTCGCGTAGAGTGCGATAAACCGGCTCCCGATAACGGCAACCCGTGTAATTCGATTTGGCAACCGCGCCCCAGTGTCCGTTGATGCTGAAGACGGCCAGCACATGGTCGGTGTCGCGGTGGGCTTCGAAATCGATAATCAGCGGAGGAAAGCCCAACGCGCGGAGGGCCGCAGCCGCAAAGATGGCGCCTTCCAGGCAATGTGAGGTTTGTTCGCGCAGTACCAGCCGGGGGGACCACGCGGTGTCGGCCAAGTGATAGGGAGTGTCATCGAGGAAGCGTTGTACGCCGTATGGGGTTTTGAGGCTGCGTAATTTGCGCAGCTCGGCAGAAGTAAACTCGTCCAGGGGGTTTTTCATTTTCGGATGGATTGAAGTGTACCGTAGCTTGCCGAAACGAAACGAGCGGCGGAAAGCGCAAGTAGGCCTGGTCCTGGGTGGCTGCGGCTAGTTCAGGCGAACGATAGCATAGAGAACGAGTTCCACCCGGTTCGAGCGCCGGGTGCGGGAATTGCTTGTGCGTGGCCGCGATTGTTTAGTCGCAGGAGATTAGCGTCCGCCCCTGCCGAGCAGCAGAATTTTCAGAGTTGCAAACAGGATGTAGATGTCGAGCCCGATGGAAACGTTCTTAATGTAGAAGAGATCGTACGCCAGCTTTTCTTTGTGGTCTTCGATGGTGGCGTTGTATCCGCGATTAATCTGCGCCCAGCCAGTAGCACCCGGCTTAATCAGCCAGCGTTCCTTGTAGAAGGGAATCACAGCCGCGCACTGTTCCTCTTCATGAGGCGGCACTGGGCGCGGGCCGACGAAGGAGATGTCGCCCTTCACGATGTTGAAGAGCTGCGGTAGTTCGTCGAGGCGGGTGCGCCGCAGCCACCTGCCCACACGGGTAATGCGGGGATCATCGAATTGGGCGGGCGTGCCGATGTGGTTTTGGTCAGGGTGGGAGACCTTTTTGGGTTGGGGGGGTGGCACCTTGTCGGCGTCGTACATGGTGCGGAATTTGTACACCGTGAACGGCACACCGAACTCGCCTACGCGCTTTTGGCGAAAAATGATGGGGCCTTCCGAATCGAGACGAATCGCAATGGCCGACAAAAGCATGAAGGGCGAACTGAGAACCACGCCGATGCAGCCGAATACCAGGGAGAAAACGCGCTTATAAAGCCGCAGAGCAGGCCGCACGTGGAAGCCAGGTGAAAACAGCAGCCAGCTTAGCCGCAACGACTCCAGCGGAATCATGCCAGTTACGTTTTCGTAGTATTCAGGGCCATCCTGAATCAGCACGCCGGATGCTTTGAGTTTCAGCAGCTCACCGACCGACAGTTTGCCGCGACGGTCACTCATCGTAACGATGATGCGCCGGATGCCTTCGCGGCGAACGAAGTCGGACAGCTCCTTGTCCTCAACGATCGGGATGCCGGCAATCTGGGGCGCACTGCCAACGTAAGCGGCGACCCGTAAGCCCAGTTCAGCGCGCTGCGCGATGGCGTCGATCAGCGGAGTAGCCAACGGGCCATCTCCATAGATCAAGGTGCGCTCAGCAAAGCGTGCCGAGCGGTTCAGCGCGAAAAAACAAGTGCGCCACAAAGGAACAGCCACAGCAACGGCCAGAATGCCGGACCAAAGCACCGGGCCACCGAGGCTGGCGTCGGGAAAGGTGTAATACAGTACTGCCAGGGCGACAAACGTAGTCCCCAAGACACCCACGAGGCGGGTAACTACCTCGCGGCGATTGGTAAGAATGGAAGAATTGTAGAGGTCGAAGTAGTACATCAGCACCAGGAAAACCATGACCACCAAGGCAATCCTGCCGGCCCCGTTCTCGTAGAACAGATAGGCCTGCGCTGCTTGCGCATTACCAGACGACAGGATGACTGCAACGACGAAGCCCGCAGTGACCAGTAGCGCTTCCGTCAGCGTAAGCAAAATCGTACGCGTCGGAACATAGCGATTGAACAATCGAATCATGCCGAGGCCATGTGATCGCTCTGGGCTCCTTCGTCTCCCTTATGGTTCTTCTTTCCGTAGTAACCGTATCCACCGTAGTACCGCTCATAACCAATCTGCACGGTGGAAGCCTCGTTGAAGATAAAGCCGAGCTGTTTGCTTTTCTCAATCGAGCTGAGGGCGCGCATCAGTGTGCGCTTTCGGGTATGTCCCTCGCGGGCGACCACCAGTACCCCATCACACAAGCGAGAAAGGGAGGTGGCATCGGCCATAGGAAGCATGGGGGTGCAATCCAGCAGCACCCAGTCGAATCCTTCGGAAACCGCGTTCAGCATCTGGGCCAAGGCGTCGGATTCCAGCAGCGGCAGCGGCTCTTCGATGCCCCTGCCGGCCGAAAGCAGCCACAACGGCATGCCTTCCACCTGATAGAAGGCGTCCTGCAAAGCGAGCCTATGCTCGTGCCATTCGGTGATGCCGCGCAGTTGGGTACTGGCCAACAGAGCGCTGGCGGTGGGACGGCGCAGATCCGCTTCGATCAGCAGAACACGTTCACCGGCACGCCGGGCGAGCGTGAATGCCAGATTCACCGAGACGACAGACTTGCCTTCGTCGCCGACCGCGCTGGTAATCAGCAGACGACGCAGGGTGCGGTTGCGCTTCATGTGTGCCAGCTTGGTACTAAGCACGCGGAACATCTCTGCCCCGGGGCTGTTGGGGTTAGTGATGGTGATCAGCCGCTGCTCGGGTGTCGGCACGGGGCGCAGAATACGATCCGGCGGAACGGCCAGCCAGGCAGCGGCCGGCGGTGCCTCAGTCGCGAGCGCATCCAGTGCGGCGGTATCGTCCAGGGGCAATCCCGGAATGGTTGTGCCGGGCGCCTGTTCCTCGGCGGCAGGAGTCGCCAATGGCGAGGCACCGGGTGTTTCTCCTTGCTGAGAACGCTGCAACGCTTCGTACAATCGGCTCATTGTTCAACTCTCCTGCCGTCAGCGGACGGAACGGTTTTTTCCTCAAGCTGCGCATTGTCCATCGTGCGCAGCAGGCGGAACAACGAGCGCAACAGGCTCTCGTTGGTGGGAATTGCATTCGCCTCGGCTGCGTCCTCCGGGGCCGAAGGCGAAGTTACTAGACGAAAATCCGCGGCAACTTCCGCAATCATGTCGGGCGTTACCGTGTGGATCTGACGAGCGTAGGCATTCACCATAGCATTCTCGCAAAGATTATTGATGATGCGGGGAATGCCACGGGAAAACTCGTAGACTTGCGTCAGCGCGTCCTCATCGAAGATAGGCTGGCCGTTTTTGGCGCCTGCTCGTTCCAGCCGGCCCAGCACGTAACTGCGAGTCTGCTCCTTGTCCAGCGGCAAGAGCTGACAGCGCAGTGAGACTCGCTGCTTGAGTTGACGCAGGCTGGGGGAATCCAGCACGGTTTCCAGCTCGGGCTGTCCCATCAACACAATCTGAAACAGCTTCTGCTGTGAAGTCTCGAGGTTGGTAAGCAGGCGGATTTCTTCCAGCAACTCAGGCCGCAGCGCCTGAGCTTCATCCACCACGAGTGCAGTGATCAAGCCGCGTGCGTGACGTTGAATCAGAAAGCGGTTCAGGTCGAGCAGCATCTCGGTCTTGCTGCGTCCGCTGTACTGCAAGCCCAGGTCGGCCATGATGTACTGAAAGAACTCCGTGGTGGAAAGCAGCGGATTAAAGACATACCCAAAGGCAATGTTGTTCTTGCGCAACTCGGCGAGCAGACAGCGCACCAGAAGGGTCTTTCCCGTGCCCACCTCACCGGTGATCACGATGAAGCCTTTTCGACGCCCCACCCCGTAATGCAAGTTGGCCAACGCCTCGTTATGCCGGGGAGTCGCATGATAGAAAAATGGGTCCGGGCTGATTTCAAACGGGTTCTTGTTCAGCCCGAAAAATTGTTTATACATGCGCTATCCCCAGAAGTAGGCATACCAAATTCCGGTCGGGATAATGATGGCAATCAGGATGGCGGCAGCAACGGCGATCCACGGTTTCCAGCGCTGGGCGGCAATTTCGCGATCCGTCGGCAGTGGGGGAATCTCTGCCAGAACCGGCAACTGCGCGGCCTCCAGTAGGTCGTTCTCGCTGCGGATGCGATCATCCAGGAACTCCGAGCCAACGCCGAAAACGAAGGCCAAGGCCAGACCGATGCCAAGGCCAGCAAGCGAGAACTTGAAGCGGTCCGGGAAGGAAGACTTCTCCGGCAAGCTGGGCGGATCAATGATGCGGAACTGGTCACCTTGCTGCTGCCGGTTCAAACTGGTAGCCAGCGATGATGCCATGGTTTTACCAAGTAACTCGTCGTAGTTTTTCTTCGACTCGTCGTAGTTCCGCATGATGTCCGACAGCTCCTGCTGCCGGCCGGGCGTCGCGTTCAGGCGTATTTGGTATTGGTTGACCTTTTGCTCTAGCTTGGCGATGCGCGCTTCTTGCGCCTGAATCTCCAGCTTGTTCGCCTTCAACTGGCTCTGGATCTGCATGACCGGAGTCATGGCCTGGAGTTGAGCAGTAGATGCAGGAGCCTTCTCGCTGTCCTTGGAGGAATCATCCGAATTGGTGTCTGTCGCATCCTGCGATTTTTCCAAGTTCGCGATAGTCTCCTTCGCCTTCTTCACATCGGGATGGTCCGGCGTGTACTTGGCTTCGAGAGCGGCGAGTTCTGCGCGCGCCATGTCAAGTTGCTGGCCCCTCGTGCCGCCCGCAGCGGGGGTCTGCTCATTGATGCCCATCTGGTCGTACTGAGTGAGCAACGAATTCAGATACGTCTGCTGCTGCAGCGCCTTGTCGCGAGCGTCGATAGCAGCCTGGAGCTGACCTTGCGCGCCGTTGAGAATCTGAAGATTGCTCTGCAATTGGTCAGGCAGTTCGCCCATATGCGCCGCTTCGTATTCGCGTATCTTCTTTTCCTGCACAGCCAGCGCCGCCGCAGCAGCGGTCAACTGCGAGTCGAGGAAGTTGGTTGTGCTTTCCGACTGCTGTTGGCTGGCGCGCACGTTCTCGTCAATGAACAACCCGGCCAGCCGAGTGTTTACCTGCTGAGCGATCTGCGGCTTATCGGCAACGTAGGCGATCTTGAACGCGGTCAATTCGGCTGGCTTGCCGGGCGTTGGCGGTGTCTGCACCAAATCAATCTTGATGTCTTTTCGCATCTGGATGATCTGATCGTCGGGCGAGCTGAAGAACAACCCCTGGTAGAGGTGCAGGTCGTTGATGATGTTCAGCAGACGCGAACGGCTCAGCACCTGTTGGGTGATGGATTGCAAGCGTTCTTCCAAGTCCACCTGCACGTTGGGCAGAACGAACTGTTGCGGGACTTTCTGCTGCTCGACGAGGATCACGGTCTCCGAAGTGTACTTCGGCGGAATGATCCAGGCTGAAGCAAACACGATCAGCCAGCCCAAAAACAGAGGACCCAGAATCCACCAGCGGCGGCGGACCACCATGGCCCAGTACTCATCCAATCCCCGCATTGGTTTCTGGTCGTCAAGTTCTTCCATCATATTTACCGTCCCAAAGGGTGAGTCCAGGAGTAGGAGAGATTCACTCCCACCCGGTTATCGTTATAGGTTCCCGAGTTGATCACAAACGCATTGCTCTGCGTCGTATTCACGCGCGCGTAAATGGCACTCAGGAGAAATGACTTGTTCAGCTGATAGTCGATGTTTACAGCGACATAAAAATCGTGGAAGTAGCGCGCGCTGGTGAGAGTGGAAGTACTGTGCAAGTAACGCGCGCCGAGGGAGCCACTCCACTTGGGAGCAATCTGCCTGCGGTAGCTTCCGCCAACAGTGTTTACGACCGAGGTGGCGATGATGCCACCACCATCACTCACCGAGCGGGAGACTTCGGCACGTACCGAATTCCGACGGCTCTGCCATCCAAAGGTACCGCCCACAGCGGTACTCCACAACGAATCATGGTTAGTGAAGTAATAGAGGATGGGCGGGATTGTTGGAATTGGAATCGCCGCAATCGTTTTTGTCGTGGTGTACTGCGGCCCAACCCAGGCGGTGATCGTCATGTTCGGACGGATGAGGTAGTCCACAGTGAACTGGATGGTCTGAATGCCTGACCGTTGTTGCCCGTGGCCGAAATCCAGGCTGTTGTAGTCGTAACCGACACCGAGCGTCAACCGTGGCGAGTACTGGTGCGCGAAATTGGCTCGCCCGCCATAGGAGATAAGATTATAAAACGGCACCGAAGTCAGCACATTGTAGGTGGAAGTCTGCCGCAGGTTCGCCGTGCCCGTAAAGGAAAGGGTGTCCCGCTTGGTGATCTGGTTTGTCAGCGTGAGGACCGCATTGTTCTGCGTGAACGTTGTCAGCGGCACATACGACACCGGGTTCGGATTATTTGCGGTCGGCGCGCCAGGAATCGCGAGATAGCTATCGAAGGGATTTGCTGAATGTCGGAAGCTCTCGTCGCCCAGCAATTGCCAATGACGGGCCATTTGCCAAATGAAACCGCCACCGACAGCCTGGGAGAACAGATTCTGGTTTGCGTTGGCGGGACCGCTGATCTGGTCGTAAATCTGCAATCCGCCGGCATAGGAGGCGTGCCAGGAAAATTTCGGAAGGAACTGCTGGATCCTTATACTAGGATCAACGTTAAACAGCCACCGGCTCTGGTGCGAATTGGTGGTGGTAGACGGATATCCGTTGCTGTCGTAGGCGAACCCGGTAGCGATTCCCAGAGTAATGCTGCTGTTTTCAATCGAATTGGTCAGGAAGTCCAGTGATGGAGTCGTGTCGGGATAGGCATATGCCTGCTTTGGCCCCGGCTGTGTGGGAGGCGTCTCATCCTGAATAGTGTATGCGGGCTTGGGCTCGGGCGTACCGGTATCGGTCTGCGCCTGGGCACACGAACATCCAAGAACCCCAACCAACAGCATCAGGACCGATAATCTCGGAAGCATGCCCACCCTCCAGTACTACGGGACGACGATGGTGTCGCGCGGCTGCAGGTCAATATTCTGCTGCGAGTTCTTGCCCTTGATGACTTCGTTGTAGTTGAACGGAATCCGCTGCTCCGCGCCATTCGCACTCGTCCGCAGAATATAAACCTTCTTTGTCTTGGCAAAGTCTTTGAAACCGCCGGCGAGCGCAATGGCGTCCAGGACCGTCAAACGGCGAGTCAAAGGATAGTAACCCGGCTTATTGACCTCGCCAACGATGTTGAAATTCAGGCTAGCGACTTTTTCGATCACCACCGTCACTTGTGGATCGGACACATACTTCTTCATGGCGTCGGCGAGAACGCCTTGCAACTGAACGGGAGTATATCCGGCAGCCTTCACTTCACCGATCAGGGGTAACGAAATCATTCCATCGGGCCGAACCGGCACGCTCTTCGACATGTCTGGTTCCTTCCAGACATAGACGGAAAGCACATCTTCGGCGCCGATTATGTAAGCATCAGGTCGAATTCCCGTGGCCGCTACCGAGGTCGATGGCATGGGCTTGGTATCAGAGGTCGTTGGCGCTGCCTTGGTATTAGAAGCAGGGGGAGGGGTTGTGGTGGTCTCTTGCGCCACCACGATGTAGCCAAGAACGCCAATGAGGAACGTTAGCAACAACCGTACAGCGGCCTTCACAACACCGCGTGCCAGCACTTGCATGTAGGTCACCTTTTTGCCAGGGTCAGGGCTCTACTCCGACGCAGTGGGATTATCTCCCGGTAGCGCCGACCCCGAGCCCCGCCGTTGTGGGATACCGACTTCCTTTAGCTTGTACAACAACGCCCGATAGCTTATCCCCAGCGCTCGGGCGGCTTTTTTGCGGTTCCAATTGTTGGCATGTAACGCGCCCAAGATGATGCGGGCTTCAATCTTGCGCACAGTCTGTCGCGTTAGGTTCTTCAGCGATACCGGCCCGTCGAAGGAAATTTCCGGGAAAGGATCGCGTTCGTTTGTCTGCAACAGCTCGCTCAGGATCACCTCATCGCTGCCCATTACAACGTAACGTTTGATGAGGTTCTCAAGCTGCCGCACATTACCAGGCCAGGAATACCGCTGCATCTTCGCCAAGAGTGGAGGACGAAGCATCGGTGCGCGTCCATTCAGTTTATCATTGTAATACTGCAGCAAATACTCAGTGATTAATGGAATATCAACCGGTCGCTCGCGCAATGCGGGCAGATGAATGGTCATGGCGGCTATCCGGTAGAAGAGGTCATTGCGGAAATTGCCGTCATCAATCCGCCGGTGCAGCTCGCGATTGGTTGCGCTTACCACCCGAACTTCCACTTTAGTATCCTCTTGCGACCCGATGCGACTGAACTGCCCGTCCTGAAGGAGTTGCAGCAGCTTGGCTTGAAGCGCAGGATCAAGTTCGGAAATCTCATCCAAAAAAAGTGTTCCACGATGAGCCAGCTCAACACGTCCCGGTTTGGTTCCCAACGCTCCGGTGAATGCGCCCCTCTCATAACCAAATAGCTCGCTCTCCAGCAAGGAACCAGGAATTGCTGGACAATTCACCTTGACGAACGGCCCGTCAGCCCATGGCGAGTACAGGTGTAGCAGTCGTGCGATGATGTCCTTGCCCGTACCGCTCTCGCCTGTGATAAGTATCGAGAGGTTGGCACCGGCCACCCGCTCTAATTTCTGACGCACCTCGCGCATGGCGGCAGTTTGCCCGAAAATGACGGACTCAGGCGGCAGGTTGCTCGCGGCAACCGCCCCTTCCAGATTCGCTTTGGCCAAGAGCGACATGTTCTTCAGGTCCTCTCGAATGGCAGTGGGTAACCTTACCTCGTGACAAGGATTTGCATTTCGGTGGCCACTTGGCGAATTACTACTAGCTTTCTACGACGCCCCTAAGCTTAACATAATTAGTAAGTTAGCATAACATACACAAACCGGCACGCAAGCCGTAAAAATCAAAAAGCAACTCTTCGGCAAAAAATATGCAAATATTTTCATCTGACAGGAAAGCGATTTCTCTCCTTAGTCCTTGCCTGGAGAGGCTTCCCGAGCCGCTACTTGTGGGGCAATCAGGGGTTCTTCGAACTGCAAACCAAGAAGGAAGTACTGCCTGTCAGGGGTGCAGCGTAAGACGATGGCGTGGAGGTGGGAGGTGGAGCGCGGCAGTTGAGCCTTATTCACGAGTGCAACTGGGACTTCGAGCGTGATTTGTGTGCCGGGTTCAAGAAACCTTCGAGCAGCCAGCAAGACACCTCCGGCTGACAAATTCAGCGCCGTGGCGAACTCCAGGAACTCTTCGCCTGAGTCTTTTTTGCCGCGGACGAAGAATGGGATGGAAATGGGCAGACGGTCCCACTCACGGCGGTCCGCTAGCCTTGCCGCACGACGCACTTGAACCCTCCCTGTTGAATTGTCAGCACATTGGCAACCAAAGAGCGAAATCTGTAAATCTAAGAAAAGGAATAGTTTCAAATTTACTGCGCGAAAGACTTCCAGCACAAAGAAGCAAGAAGTTGCAACTTATTGCGGGTTCAAAGAAAGGAGTTTCCCACTCACGAAGTGCATTTATTTTCGGTTTTGGGAAAAATTTCTGCGCAAAATGAGGGTTTTCACACAATTTAGGTTTGACTTGCTCTGAAGTTGCGCTATGATTCATTCTCCCCCTTGGGTGCTGACCATGGCGCCCTCGCTCCAAAACACCCCCGAGTGCATGCGCCCTGTAGCCGTAGCAGAAAATGTCGAAGTTAGTGGAACGGTTGCGGAAGATGGTGAAATAAGTTCGATCTGAGTTAATTGCCAGTCGCTAGTTATTGAATGGTATTGGAGCCGGTTTCCCGATGTCCTCTGTAAAACCCGCCACGGTCAATTCGATCGAACCGTTCCGCGAGGAAAACCATTGTGCTGCCTGTCGAGATGCCCTGGCAACCGCTGCTCATGAGCTGAAGACACCGCTGGCCATCATGGAAGGCTATTTGAATTTGCTGCTGGAACAGAAGCTTGGACCGCTTACTCCGCAGCAGTTGGAAGTGCTCAGCGAGATGCAGGACAACGGGGCGCGACTGACCTCGTTTGTTCAGAACCTCCTCAGCTACGCGACTCTCAAAGTCAATCGTTACGAGATCCAGAACGAAGTAGCGGACATCAATGGATGTCTGCGTGAGATCGCAGAGTTTTGGGCGCAGCGCTTCCAAGACAAAGCGATCGCTTTTTATTTCTTTCCGGATGAGAAGTTGCCGGCGTTTCCCTTCGACTGGTACAAGGTACAGCACGTCGTTTCGAACCTGCTCGACAATGCCATCAAGTACACACCAAGTTCAGGGACCGTGTGGTTGCATGTGGAGCCCTATTTCTGGGAGCGCCGTGCGATCAAGCGCAAGCCGCTGTTGGAGCGACGCCGGCGATTGGTAGCAAATCCGAATTGCTGTCGCGTATCCGTGGCCGATACCGGTCCGGGTATCGCCCCTGAGTATCAGCAGGAAATTTTCGAAGAGTATTTCCGCCTGACTCCTAGCGGCACACGCGTCGAGGGTCACGGACTCGGATTGGCAATTGCGAGACGGCTGGTGCAGGCCGCCGGAGGAAAAATCTGGGTGGAAAGCGAGCCGGGCGGTGGCAGCAAATTTTCTTTTCTGTGTCTGCTGAATCCGCCTGCAAAATTGGCCGCCGTGGAAGGTGCTCGGTGAGCGCGGCGCACATCCTGGTTGTCGATGACGAGCCTGGAATGCGGCGGTACCTGCAAACGGTGCTCGAACTGGATGCCTATCGCGTGTCAACTGCGGCCAATGGCGAAGAAGCGCTGAGCAAAGTTCAAAAGGACCAGCCCGATGTCGTGCTGCTGGATATGGTCATGCCCGGTCCCGATGGGCTGGAGACTCTGCGGCGTATCCGCGAATCGCGGCCGACGACGAAGGTCGTGATGCTGTCGTGCGTGCGCGACACGCGCAAAGTGGCTGCGGCAATGCGGCTGGGTGCGCAAGATTATCTTTCGAAGCCGGTGCAGAAAGAGGAGATGGATGATGTCCTGCGTTTCTGCCTGGACAATGCTGGCCCCAGCGCTCCCGACGCGACAGAAGTCATCGAAGTCGTGCAGGGCGTCTACTTCTTCGCGGCGACTGCGCAGATGCGGCAGATTCGTGCGCAGGCATTGCAGGTCGCGCGTTTTGATTTTCCTGTACTCCTCCTGGGAGAGAGTGGCACAGGAAAAGAAGTTCTGGCGCGATTGATTCACAAGTATTCGGAGCGTTCACTGAGAACATTTCTGAAAGTGAATTGCGCCGCGATGCCCAGCGAGTTGTTGGAGAGCGAACTGTTCGGCTACGAGCCAGGCGCCTTCACCGGAGCGGTCAAGGCCAAGCCGGGAAAATTCGAGCTCTGCAATAAAGGAACAATTTTGCTGGATGAAATCGGCGAGATGTCGCCGGCGCTCCAAGCCAAGCTTCTTCAGGTGCTGCAGGACGGTCAATTCTCGCGCCTGGGCGGCAGACATCCCGTCAAAGTTGATGTTCGCGTACTCGCGGCTACCAATATCAACATGACGATAGCGATCGCCAAGAAGTTGTTCCGCGAAGACCTTTACTACCGTCTCAGCAGCTTCGTCATGAGTATGCCCTCTCTGCGGGAACGCAAAGAAGAGATTCCGATGATGCTGCGGCACTTCATGATCCAGGTGGCCGAACGCTATGCGTGTCCTCTCCTACCGCTTTCGCCGCGACTGGTCCGCGCATGTGAGAACTATGGGTGGCCAGGCAACGTGCGAGAGTTGGAAAACTTCGTGAAGCGCTATCTGGTGCTGGGTGATGAAGACGCTGCGATCGCAGAACTGGAAAGAAATTCAGAAGGCCGCAATGACGCCGAGCCCGCCCTACGATCTGAAACTACGCCTCTGGACCTGAAACAGAGGGTGAAAAACCTGAAGAACGGTGAGGAAATGAAAACTATAGCTCAGGCACTGGAAGAAAACGGCTGGAACCGTAAACGAACGGCAGCCGCGCTCAAAATCAGCTACAAAGCCCTCCTCTACAAAATTCGGCAATATGATATCCGTCCACGCCAGATCGGGTAGGGAAACTTCTACAACATGTGCGCAAACCATTGCACTTTGCCCTTTAACCTGACCGAATTATCGATTCCTTAACCGCACAAGCCAACGTCTAAGTTCCAACAGGTCAGCCGATTTCCCACAAGGGTACGAGCGATGTGGTTCGCTCTCAATTGGCAATTGGTGTGCTCCTCCTCATCGCTATGGGCACGAATTCGATGTCGCATCTCATGAAGGCTAGTGCGCATTCACATTCGGGAGAGCGCCGCAAAAATCCTCGTTTTGATATGCATTTCCCGGTCTTTTTGCGTGTCCTCGGTGACCCTTGGACATTGACCCGGACGAATGACATCAGTGCCACAGGCGCATTTTTCGTCACTGATCGTCCGTTCCTGCTGAACACAACGATTGAATTCGTATTGACATTCCCCCCAGAGTTGACGAAGGCCCAACGTCCCCTGCGAGTCCGGTTTTATGGCTCCGTGATACGCTGTGAGCGGGTTGCCGCTGGTACCGGAACATTTGGACTGGCCGTGCGGAATACTGCGCATCGATATCTCACGGCCGATGAATCCCTCAGCTTCGACGCTTTGGAACAGCGGCTCGGACCTGCTGCCAGCAGGCCCGATTTTCCCTCCGACCGCAAGACCGGAACATAAGTTCTACGACAAAATCGTTCCTTGCTTCGATTCCCCGCACCATAAGACTCATTGAGCTTCGCTGAGGTTTCTTACCGCTCACGGCGCCACCTCACACCGCGAGAAATCCCAAAAGCAAAAAGCGGGCCTTCGAAGCCCGCCCGGGTTTGAATGAATCTTGGTGAATCTACAGCCCGAGACGACGCCGGCCGTAGGCCACCGCACCGAGGACTCCGCTAACGATCAACAGGAGCGGGCTTGGCTCGGGAACAGATTTGGTGGTCAAGTTTACGATACCGACGTAGTTGTCGGTGAGCGTGAAGGACTTGATGATCGCGCCAGTTTCCTGGAAGCCGTAAAAGGCGCCCGTATCAGCGCCACCACCGGTCAGGAACGTCAGGTTAAAAGACTCGATGAGGGTTCCGTGGACATCCCACACCGCGATGGTTGTCGGCTTGAGACTACCCGGCCCGTAATTTAGAAATCCGCCAACGGCAGAGACCGGGTTGGCGAAGGAAAATGTCATTGTGTCGGTTACCCCGAAAAAATCAGTGGAATCATTCAAGCCGGCCATCGGTCCGAGCGCGCCTGTCCAGAATCCGTTACCGAGGTAGCCATAGACACCGGTGTAGCCGAATACTGAGCCACCCTGATGGGTTGCGTTGGTAGAGGTCCACGTAACCAGGTTAGTCGTGCCAAAGACCTGCGGCCCGGGGCCAAAGAAATTGATTGCCGGCATCGGAATTGCCGTGCCGCCGGGGATGGAAGTCACAACAGTCGCTCCCGCTTGCAAAACCATCAACAAGGCGACAAAAAGTACCAGCGGTCCAGAGAGTCTTCTCAAGTCAAATACCTCCCCTGAATTTTGCCTTGGAACCCGCGATGCTGAACCGATTTCGGCCATCCCGGCAGGTCAAGTAACTTAGCATATGGGCAGATGGATTCCAAGAGGCAAATGTTCGAAATTCCAAACAGCTGAAAAGTAAGGAAATTGTCAATTGAGTTAACAGGAAAAGTGAAACGGTTGCAGCAGGTGAGTGGGCTGTCGTTCCTCAAAAAGACAAGCCGATAAGCCTTCGTGCGAGCTCAGTGAGCAGACTGCTAGATAAGGCGAGCAGCTTCTTTCGCGAAATATGTCAAGACAATCGACGCTCCGGCACGCTGAATACAGGTGAGCGACTCCAGCATCACGCGTTCGTAGTCGATCCAGCCGTTGATAGCAGCAGCCTTAATCATGGCATATTCGCCGCTGACCTGGTACGCAGCCAGTGGTACATCAAACTGCTCGCGGGCTTCGCGAATCACATCGAGATACGGAAGCGCCGGCTTCACCATAATCATGTCGGCCCCTTCTCCGAGATCAAGCTGAATTTCGCGCATGGCTTCACGGAGATTGGCGGGATCCATCTGGTACGAGCGGCGGTCGCCGAAGTGCGGAGCTGAATCTGCAGCCTCGCGGAAGGGACCATAAAAGCCGCTGGCGAATTTTGCAGCGTAGGAGAGGATCGGGATGTTCTCGAATCCAGCGCCGTCCAGGGCGGTGCGAATCGCAGCCACGCGGCCATCCATCATGTCGGATGGAGCGATGATGTCCATGCCTGCTTTGGCCTGCGATACCGCGGTTTTGCCCAGCAGGTCGAGCGACGCATCATTGAGAATCTCGTAATTCTCGGCAGCCATCGATGCCGTCACTGCAGATGATGGCTGTGCGGTGGTTTTTACCGCGACGAACTTCTTCCCTTGTGACTCCAACTGGCGCAGGGTATCGGCGACTTCGCGCCGCCATGTATCGTTCTCGACAATTCCGCAATGCCCATGCGACATGTACTCGCAAAGGCACACATCGCCCATCAAGAGCAGCCCTGGAACCTCACGCTTGATGGCGCAGGCTGCTTGCTGAACGATTCCGTCATCGGCCCAGGCCCCGCTGGCAACCTCGTCTTTGGACTCCGGCAAGCCGAACAGGATAACGCTCGGAATGCCCAAAGACTTAACTTCGGCGCACTCTTTTACGGCTTCATCGACGGACAGATTGAACACTCCCGGCATGGAGCGAACTTCCTTGCGCACGCCTTCGCCTGGACAGACGAACAGCGGATACACAAAGCCTTCAGGGCTGAGACGGGTCTCGCGCACAAAAGAACGCAGCGCTTCGGTGCGGCGCAGGCGGCGGGGACGATCCACTGGGAATGCCATACGAAAATTTTAGCACCGGGTTAAATGCGGGCGACCACGGAAAGCCTTGAGGAGAGTAGGCGGTACTAAAGCGCGTCGCTACGACTTCGCTAGGTCCCCAGCATGTGCCCGGATGCTGTCGAGCAAGTCTAGCCCGGCCTGCTCTGCGGAGCGGCTTTTGAAATCGCGTTGCAGAACGACTGCCTTGGCTCTAGGGGCCAGCTGGTGCAGTACATCCAGAGTGGCCGGAGACGCCAGCGCGCCGGTGTCAGGCCCCAGGACGATAACGTCTACGGTAGAAGCACTGAGAAGAATTTTGGCGTCTCCCATCAGGCCGGTAGAAAGAACGCGATAGCCGTGACGAGCTAACAGTGCACGAACGAAGGCGCAGGTATCAGGAGAGGGATCGAGGAACAACACGCGTGGACCCGTATTCTCTGCCTGAGTCGGGGCATGTACGCCCTCTCTCAGGAAGGAAACGATTGCCGACTCCTCGTCAGGGTAAACCTTGAATACGGTTGCGAGCTTGGTTATCTGAAGCAGGCCGGTTACGACGGCACTGGGAGCAGCCATGCGAAGGTCGCCTCGCCGATTGCGTGTGTGCCAAAGGTAGCGGACCAGCAGCCCCATGCCAGCGCTGTCGATACGGTTAACATCGGCAACGTTCACCACCACGCGAGTGAATTCGCGAAGACCACGCTGCAGCGTTTCGTCGAGGAGTTTGGACTCCTCGCCGTAAACGATCCGACCGCCACAGCGCACAACGTACACCGATCCGCAATATCGTGAATCCAGAGCCAGAGACATTCGCTGGGCCCCCGCTTTCTGCGGCGCATTCGACTCGCGGTAATCTTACAGCACCGGGTCAAACGGCACGAGCGGCGGCCCCCAGGCTGGCCCGCCAATGTTAGGATTACCGTCATCGATTGCAGCTCGAGCTGACCTGAGGCTAGAGGAATGCCTATCGGAGATTACCCATGAAGAGTAGCTTCGCCACCGTTCTTGCACTGATGCTGTTGAGCGCCGGCACCCTGCTGGCCCAGAAAGTCAACGTTGACTGGGACCGCAAGGCTACTTTCTCCCAGTTCCACACTTATGCGTGGCAGAAAAGTCCCGATCCCGCCAAGGGGTTGTGGGACCAGCGCGTCATCGATGGCGTGAATGCGCAACTGCAGGCAAAAGGCTTCAAGCTGGTTGACTCAAATCCGCAACTCTGGGTGGTTTATACCTCGCACGTCAAGCACGAGCAGCAGGTTGTCGGGACCGGCTACAACATGGGACCGTACTGGGGCTGGGGCTACTGGGGTGGGCCTACCACCACGACGTACAACACCTACACGTACAAAGAAGGGACTCTGGTGGTGGAGATTGCCGATGCCGACGGACATCAACTACTGTGGCGCGGTACTGCGACCGACACCCTGCCCGGGAACCCCGACAAAGGCATTAAGATGCTGAACAATGCGGTGAACAAGATGTTCAAGAATTTCCCGCCGAAGCCCGGCAGCAAATAAAGGCGGCGCATAGCGACGGTACGCGAAGGTGGTTAATGAAAGTTTTCTACCAGCATCAGATCGGCCGAACGATCGTCGATTTGTGCCCAAGCGACCTCATGACCATCCGCAGAAACTGCCATCGACCAGTCTGTAAGCAATCGAGGGTCGTGGTAGACCGGGAACGTGCGACGGTTGTTGAATTGATAGAAGAGCAGGTCGCCGTTGCCGTCAACCAGATAAATTCCGGATTCGACAATCGCCCAATGCGAGCAGTCATATGGCTTGGGAGCGTCGGCCACGAGCTCCGCCCTTCCGCCTGATTCAGGCACACGCCAGAGCGTCGAGTCATTAGAACTGTAGGAGAAGTATACGAATTTGCGATCGACGGACTCGGCTGCGTAAATGCCGCCGTTGCTACTTACCGGTTGGGCGGCGCCACCCGCGATGGGCTGTTTCCAGACACTTGCGCTGCCGTCGTGAATCGTCGTGTAGTAGATTACCTTGCCGTCGCGTGACCATGACGGGACTTCGCCCCCGGCGGGGTCATTCGTGATGCGCCGGGGTTCGCCCCCCTCCACCGAAACCGTATAAATCTGCGCCACGCCGCCTGCGCGCGAGTCGAAGGCGATTTGCTTGCTGTCGGGCGACCATCGCGGTGTTCCGGCCGGCGATCCGTTGAAGTGCGTCAACTGTACGGCTTCCGATCCGTCACGATTGGCGCGCCAGATTTCCCAATGCCCGCTGCGGTCGGACTGGAACGCGACGTACAGCCTATCGGGTGAGAATGAGGGAGCAGCCTGCTGACGTGTGCTGCTGATCAGTTGCACAGGCTCGCCTTTGGCATGCGTTGCATCCTGCAACTCCAGCTTCCAGATGTTCGCGTTCACACGAGCCTGCACGTAAGCAAGCAGCTTGCCGCGAAGCGCAGGAAACGTTCCCGACCCCGGAACGAAGGAAACAGCATTCAGGCTGGGGTCGCCGCCAGATGCCGCAATGCGTCGAATTTCGTCGCCCCCGAGAATCAATTCGCGATCATTGGTGGTCCAAGCGATTCCATCGATAAACGCCGTAATGAAATTGGGTCCGAGCACTCGGGTTGCGCCGTTCGCGGACCACACATAAAGCTGCTGCAGATCCAGCGAGTTTCGCTGAAAGGCTACACTGTTGCCGTCATGCGAAAATGCCGGGTCACCGTCTCCTTCCGCGTGCGCCGGAGGAAAGGAGATCTGGCGCGACTGCATGGTCGTCAGGTCCAGCAGGAATAGGCCTGCGGTGTCTTGCCCAGCAATGGCGTCGGGATAAACCAGGAACTTGCCGTCGGGTGACAGGTCAAATCGCGAGCGCCGGACCCGGCGACCTCGAAGCGAACTGGCCGCGATCTGACGAGCCGTCCCCCCGCTACTTGGCACTAGGTAGATGCCGGTGCGCTCACCATCTCGGCGAAAAAAATAAACCGAGTTTCCATCCGGCGACCATACGGGGTCGCCATCGGCTGCGCCTGCAGGTGTTTCAGTGAGCCGCTGTGCCCGGTCATCGTCCAGGCGTCTAACGTACACACCTGTTGGGTCGTTCGGGTTGGGCCCGGTCCACGCAAACGTAACCCACTTGCCATCGGGTGAGAGCGAGGGCATATACTCCAAACCTGGATAAGTGGTCAGCGGCCGTACCTTCGGCTGTTGTGGCTTTGGACCAGGGCGAACAAGCAGGCTCGCAGAAAGCGCGGTTGCTACGAGGAGCAGCGATACCAGAACTTGCCGGGCACTGACTCCGGGTTGCGTGGTCCCTGTTCGATTGAAATCACTTTCCTCACCAAGCGGTTCGCTGCCGCCTGATCTTTCAGAATCTAGGGCATTCGGAGGACTATCGTGGATGGTGACGGGATAAAGCCAGCGATATCCCCTTCTAGGAACGGTTTCGATATAACGAGGATTTTCGGGGTCATCATCCAGGGCCTGGCGCAATTTGTTGATCGCAACGCGCAGGCTGTTGTCGCAATCCTGAACAGAATCGCCGAGCCATACTCTTTCGCGAATCTCGTCGCGGGTGACGACTTCACTGCCGTACTCCAGCAGAGTAATAAGAACTCGAAGGGGTTGCTGCTGCAGCCGCACGGCTTCGCCGTTTCTTCGCAATTCCCCAGCACGAACGGACAGCTCAAAGGGTCCGAAGCGAAAGATACGGTTCAACTGCAAAGGGGAGAGTACCGCAGGCAACTGGCACCTCGGTGCAAGGTGGAGCGAACACCCAATCATACGAGGCTGTAGGGCTCTCCACAAGGAATACACCTACAACTAACGTGTTAACTAACAAACGTCAATTAATGCCGGTAGCTCAGTTAATGTCATATTACTTCAAGTCGAGTTTTTGATTTAGTGGAAGCGACTTCGATGATCCCCCCACCATGATGCTATAGCTGCCAGGTATCAGTCTCCATGAACTAGACGCCTCGTCGTAGATAGACAAATACTTGGCAGGGACCGTTAGCGTGACTTCCTTGCTTTCGCTGGGGGCCAGCGCAACCTTGCTCCAGCCGACCAGGCGCTTCGCGGGCTCGTTCGCCGCGGCCGGCAAGACAGCGTAGACCTGTGCAATTTCCTCTCCTGCGCGCTTGCCGGTGTTTTTGACCGTAAAAGTCACAGTGGTATCCGTGACGCTGGAGACTTTCAGGTTTGAGTAGCTGTAGTCGGAATAGGACAAACCGAAGCCGAAGGGGAACAATACCGGCTTGTTCTCGGCGTCGTACCACTTGTATCCGACCTTGAGCCCCTCATTGTAGTGCACATCAAAAGTAGGCTTCCCAAGCAGCCCTCCATTCTCCGGTCCACGGCCATACACCGGCGGTTGAGTGACCGTGGTGCGCGGGAGATCCCTCTCGTTGAGGGGAAACGTCATGGGCAGCTTCGCGGTGGGATTCACATCGCCAAACAGAACGTTGGCCACTGCCTCTGCGCCTTTACTGCCCCCATACCATGCCTCCAGAACGCCCGCCACTTTGTCGATCCATGGCATGGTCACCGCCGTACCTGTTTCCAGGACAACGATCGTACGCGGATTCGCAGCAGCTACTGCGGCGATGAGCGCATCCTGTTTATCAGGCAGTGAAAGGCTGGGAAGGTCCATCCCTTCGCTCGTCCACTGATGCGCGAAGACGATTGCGACATCAGACGACTTCGCCAAAGCGGCAGCTTTTGCCGGATCGGCGCCGGAGTCGAACTTTACCTCTGCAGATGTCGCCTTCGCTTTGACCGCTTTGAGAGGTGAAGTTGGGAACCAAACATGCGCCAGCCACTCGGGGGCGCTGCTCCCGGGAGGATCAACCTGCGCCGAGCCTCCGCCGGAGATCATTCCCATATCCGCGTTGTGTCCGATGATGGCGATGCTGCGAAGCTTGCTGCGATCGAGCGGCAACACGTTCTTCTCATTTCGCAGCAGAACAATGCTCTGCTCTTCGAGTTTGCAGGCGATCTCCGAGTTGGCTTCGACATCAATAACGCTCTTCTTAATCGGGTAGTCGACAATGCCGCTGGCAAATTCAGAGCGCAGGACACGCCGGGCATGGTCGTCGATCTCGGACATCGGCACTTGCCGCGCCTCGACCGCCTGCTTCAACGCCGGACCAAAGAAGGTATCAAGGGGCTCCTCATTGTCCAGTCCAGCGGCGGAAGCTTTAACCGTGCTGTGTGTGCCACCCCAATCGGAGACCACGAAGCCGGGAAATTTCCAATTCCCCTTCAGAACCGTGGTCAGCAGGTAGGTGTTTTCGCAAGCGAAGTCGCCGTTCACGGCGTTATAGGAACACATCACGGCGGCCGGTTGCCCAATCTGAAGACCAATTTCGAAGGCAAGCAGATCAGTCTCGTGCAAAGCCCGCTGGCCGATAATGACATTGACTTCGTTGCGGCCACTCTCCTGATCATTCACAGCGTAATGCTTGATATCGCCGATGACATGCTGCTCCTGCTCGCACTTGATGCGATTGCCCACCAGCGTGCCGGCCAGTATGGGATCCTCTCCTAAATATTCAAAAGTGCGACCGTTGCGCGGTTCGCGGGTGATATTGGTGCCGCCGCCCAGCGTCATGTTGTAGCCCTGTGCGCGAAGCTCGCGGCCGATCAACGCGCCATATTCACACGCAGCCTGCGGATCCCAGCTTGCGGCGGAGCCAAGATTGGAGGGCAGGGCGGTAGAGTAACGCCCATTGGAGGCGCTGGCGCGCACACCATAAGCGGCATCGCTCATCTGGATCATCGGGATCCCGAGGCGCGGAATTCCCATCACCGCACCGGCGCCTCCGTTTATGAAACGAAAGTTCCTTGGCTCAGGTCCAGGCCATCCGGGCATGCCGTTGCCATGCAGCAGCTCAATCTTCTCGTCGAGCGTCATTTGCTTGAGGACCATGTCGGCCCGCTCGTCGGCAGACAGGCTCTTGTTCATCCAGGGGAAATTCTGCTGTTGTGCGACCACGATGGAGGCAGTGGCGATGCACAAAACGAGGGCAAAGAAGAACCGCTGTCTCGAACGGCTGTTCATGAGCTGGTCACCAGAAACTGTGAAAGTTACCTACAGCATAGCAGCACGATGCGAGCTAAACCATTAGAAAAATCGGTTTTGGGAGAGGGCTGGCTGGTAGCGCGAGATGGGTAAGTTCGGTAGATTCAGACCTGCTGGTTTCCGCGACTTTACTGAGGCGGAGGCGTGTTCGGAATGTACCCATGCGGCCCGACTGGAGCCTCGCCGGGCTTGAGCCGCCGGCAGCAGCCGTTCACGATGTTACCTTCAGGTAAATACACCTGTGCCTGGTAGGGGAACTCCTTGCTGTCCGCTTGGGTTTTGTCGAAGCATTTGCCTTTCGTGATGGTTGCCGTCAAGCCTCCGCCACTGCCGCTGGCCGCAGTGCCATGCCACGACCGCTGGCCATCGACATACATAAACTTGCCGATCCAGTACTTGTCGCCCTCGCTGATGCCGAGCGTACGTGCTGCCTGCGAGCCGAACTGAAAACTCCAGCGTGGATTGTTGCCAAAGCAAACCAGGTCTGGAACCGGTGCCGGTTGCGGCGGTGGCGCTGGCTGTTGCTTGCTGGTGGGAGCAGGCCCGTTCGGACCAAACGGACTATCCTGCGCAAACGCGCTGACTCCGGCACAAAGGAGAATGGTAGCTATGACTACACCAAAGCGCTCAAACGCCATGAAAAACAAACCTCCGGGGAGCGCTTTGATTGTAGCGCCTGCATCCTGTAAAAGCTCGAACACCGCTCTTTCTGATACCTATAACTGACCACTGACAACCTTACGGCTCCGGCACCCCCAACTGCGTCAGCAGGAATGCCCAATTGAAAGCGATCTCGTGGATGCGATCATAGCGCCCACTGGAGCCGCCGTGCCCACCATGCATATTGGTATAGAACACCAGCGGATGGTTGTCCGTTTTCAGCGTACGAAGCTTGGCAACGTACTTCGCAGGCTCCCAATACATCACCTGACTATCGTCGATTGACGTGCGCACCAGCATTGTCGGATAGTTTTTCTTCGCGACGTTGTCGTACGGCGAGTAAGACAACATGTAATCGAACGCGGGTTCGGTGTTGGGATTGCCCCACTCTTCGTACTCGGGCACGGTGAGCGGCAGCGATGGATCGAGCATGGTGTTCATCACGTCGACGAAAGGCACCTCGGACACTACGACCTTGAACAGGTCGGGCCGCATATTAGTGACTGCACCCATCAGTAGTCCGCCGGCGCTAGCGCCTTCAATGCCGATCTTTGCTCGCGAGCCGTAACCGTGTTCGGTCAAATATTCCGCACTCGCGATGAAGTCGGTGAAGGTGTTCTTTTTCGTCATCATCTTGCCCGCATCGTGCCAAGGCTTGCCCAGATCCCCGCCGCCGCGAATATGTGCGAGCGCCACAATCAACCCCCGATCTACCAGTGGCAGTCGGGCGGGGCTGAAAGTGACCGGCAACGGATAGCCATAAGAGCCGTATCCGTATAAATACAGCGGAGCGTCGGCCTTGCTCTTGAGGTCTTTGCGATAGAACAGCGAAATCGGAATCTTTGTTCCGTCACTTGCCGTGGCGAAGACGCGTTCCGAAGTGTAGTTGTTACGGTCAAAGCCTCCCGGAACTTCGTTCTGCTTAAGAAGCGTCGAAGTGTTGGTCGTCACGTCGTAATCAAATACGGAAGGAGGAGTGACCAGCGACTGATAGTTGTACCGGAAGTTGTTGGTGGAGAATTCTGCATTCGCGGAAGACGTCGCATAGTAAGCGGGCTCAGGGAATTGAATGGCTCTGGATGAGCCATCTGCGAACTGCACGACGCGAAACACCTGCAAGCCGGCGACACGCTCTGCGAGGACATAGAAATTTTGAAATAGCTCAATGTCCTCCAGGGGAACATCCGGTCGGCTGGCAACCAATTCCTTCCAATTCTCCTTACCGGGACTATCGATCGGAGCAGTTACCACGCGAAACGTTTGCGACGTATCGTTGGTCCGGATATAGAACTGGTCACCGCGATGATCAACGTAGTATTCGACGTTATCCACATGCGGGGCGATTAACTTCCATTGACTTGTAGGTTGGTCCGCAGGAAGAAACTTCACTTCGCTCGATATGTGGCTGGCGTCGGTGAGCAACAGGTACCGGCGGCTGCGGGTCCGTCCGACTTCAATGTTGAAGCGCTCGTCCTTCTCTTCGAAAACCATCGCGTCCTGATTGGCGTTGTTCCCGATTTCGTGACGATAGAGGCGACAGCTTCTTTTCTGCATGGGATCTTCGACCGTGTAAAAGAGGGTGCGGTTGTCGGCGGCCCAGGCGACCGAGACGACCCGTTCCGCGGTATCAGACAAGTCCTTCATACTGCGCAGGTCGCGAATATGCAGTTGATACTGCCGGAATCCCACATTGTCGGTGGTATAGGCCAGCCAGTTTCCGTCATCGCTCACCGCCCAAGTGCCAACCGCCATGAACTTCTCGCCCTCGCCCATCTGGTTAAGGTCGAGAATCACCTGCTCGGGCGCATCCAGCGAGCCTCTCTTCCGGCACAGTTCGTAATACTGTTTTCCCTTCAGCGTCCGCGTATAGTAGTAGCAACCACCTTTCAGGAATGGGACAGTATCGTCGGTTTCCTTAATGTGGCTGACGATCTCGTCATAGAGTTTCTTCTGCCGTGCCTCAGTGGGCTTCATCACGTACTCGGCGTAAGCGTTCTCTGCCTCCAAATACGAACTCACTTCGGGATTGGAGCGCTCGCGCAGCCATGCGTAGTCGTCCACCAGCGTCTTTCCATAGACGGTTTTCTCGGTGTGAATTTTCTTGGCAAACGGCGGCTGAGGTGTACTGAAAGCAGACCCATAGCCGCCACCGTGACCAGAACCTTCTTGCGAGTTTGCTTGCTGAGGCTCCGCCACAGCCTGACTTGGTGTGGCAGATGCACCCGACGAAGGGCCTGATTGCGATTTTGCGGGACTTTGTGAGTTTGCTGACATGGGTAACAAGAACAGAACAATCAGAATTGCGCGAAGGACCCAGGCGTCGTATTCCACCGGCCGCTCATTATACAAGGGTTACGTGCCGAGCTCGCTCCTCTGCTTCACGACACGAAACCAGTTGAGCGAATCAAACGGTCTGGTTACGCCGATAACACAACTTTAAAAAATTAGTAACAATGCGACGTCTTATTGCGGAGTTAACATCATAGGAAGATCGTTAATTGCATCCGCAGTTGGAGCGTCCTTTCCGAACCAAGCACCCGAGCAGAATTCATGGAGGTCCCCCAATGAGTACTATCGCCCCCGAAGTCGGACTTGATAAATCAATTACCGCCTATGGACAGGCCCGGTCGACGGTGAGTGGCACCCCGCTCACTCCTGACCAGTTGCGCAAGACCGATGCTTACTGGCGGGCTTGCAATTATCTCAGTCTCGGCATGATTTACCTGATGCACAATCCGCTGCTGAGGGAGCCGCTGCGGCCGGAACAAATCAAGCATCGTTTACTCGGGCATTGGGGAACGAGCCCGGGATTGTCATTCATCTATGTTCACCTGAACCGGATGATCAAGAAGTATGACCTGGACATGATCTACTTGGCAGGACCTGGACATGGTGCCCCGGGAGTGTTAGGTCCCGGCTATCTCGAAGGCACCTACTCGGAGGTCTATCCGGAAAAGAGCGAAGACGAACAAGGGCTGCGCGAGTTCTTCCAGCAGTTCTCGTTTCCTGGCGGGATCGGGAGCCACTGCACGCCGGAGACGCCCGGCTCGATCCATGAAGGCGGAGAGCTTGGCTACGTGCTGTCGCACGCCTGTGGGGCGGCGTTCGACAATCCTGAGCTGATCGTCGCTGCCGTGGTGGGCGATGGAGAATCTGAAACTGGCCCGCTGGCGACGTCATGGCATATCAACAAGTTTCTGAATCCTAGGCGCGATGGCGCGGTGCTGCCAATTTTTCACCTCAACGGCTACAAGATCAACAACCCGACTATACCTGCGCGCATTCCGCATGACGAATTGGAGAGTCTGCTGCGCGGCTACGGATGGACTCCCTTTTTCGTCGAAGGCTCCGATCACGACAGCATGCATCAGGCGATGGCCGCCACTGTCGAGCACTGCATTCTGGAGATTCGGTATCACCAGCAACAGGCGCGCGAGAAGGGCGACGTTATCCGGCCACACTGGCCGATGATCGTGTTGCGCTCTCCCAAGGGCTGGACTGCTCCCATCGAAGTAGAGGGGCATCGTCTCGAAGGCTTCTGGCGTGCCCATCAGGTTCCGCTGAGCGCTGTAAAGAAAGATCCTGAGCAGCTGCGGGTCCTCGAATCTTGGATGCGATCCATGCATCCGGAAGAGCTGTTCGACGCAAACGGGAAATTCATGGCGGAACTGCGTGAGCTGGCCCCCACCGGCAATCATCGTATGAGCGCCAATCCGCACGCCAACGGGGGACGTCTCAAAAAAGCCTTACGCTTGCCTGACTTCCGGCAATACGGCGTGACAGTGGAGAAGCCCGCGACGATGCAGGCCGAAAATACTCGTCCTCTGGGCGTCTTTCTGCGCGACGTGATGAAGGAGAACATGGACAATTTCCGTGTTTTCAGCCCCGATGAGAACACCTCCAACAAGCTCGACGCGATTTACCAGGTAAGCAAGAAATTTTGGCTCGAAGAGTTCTTCCCCGAAGACCTCGACGGCGGAGAACTGTCGAAAGACGGTCGTGTGATGGAGATGCTCAGCGAGCACACCATGGAGGGCATGCTGGAGGGCTATCTACTCACGGGACGTCATGGATTCTTCTCGACCTACGAATCGTTCGCTCACGTGATCGACTCCATGTTCAACCAACACGCCAAGTGGTTGGAAATCTGCAATCACCTCTCATGGCGCGCATCGATTGCATCGCTGAACTTGCTGATTACGTCAACCGTGTGGCGCCAGGACCACAACGGGTTCACCCATCAGGATCCGGGATTCCTCGATGTAGTTGTGAACAAGAGCGCAAACGTGACCCGCATCTATCTGCCTCCGGACGTGAACTCGCTCCTATCCGTGGCCGATCACTGCCTGCGCAGCCAGGATTACGTGAACGTAATCGTTTGCGATAAACAGATGCACCTGCAATACATGACCATGGAAGCGGCAATTACACACTGCACCAAGGGTATTGGCATCTGGGATTGGGCCAGCAATGACGAAGGTGGCGAGCCTGACTTGGTGATGTGCTCGGCCGGAGATATTCCCACACAGGAGGCACTGGCTGCGACGGCGCTGCTGCGAGCGGAGTTTCCCGATGTGAAGATTCGCTTCATCAACGTGATCGACTTGTTCAAGCTGCAGCCCAGCACCGAACACCCGCATGGGCTGAATGACCGGGACTTTGATTCGCTGTTCACGGTCGACAGGCCCGTCATTTTCAACTTCCACGGATATCCCTGGCTGATTCACCGGCTGGCGTATCGCCGCCACAATCACGACAACATGCACGTTCGCGGCTACAAGGAGAAGGGCAACATCAACACGCCACTGGAACTGGCGATCAATAACAACATCGATCGCTTCAGCCTGGCAATGGATGCAATTGACCGCGTGCCGCGGCTACAGAAAATCGGCGGGCACGCAAAGGACCGCTTCCTCAACCAGCAGATCGAGTGCCGCAACTACGCACACGAAAACGGCATCGACGAACCAAAAGCGGCCGCATGGGTGTGGCCGTACTAAGCGGCCCCCACCGGGGCCCCAACTGAAATCCGCAGGCCCTGCCGTCGCTCCAACGAAGCGTAGGGCCGATCCCCGAGCGGAAGTGTGGCTTCAATCCTGGGCTACTAATGCGAAAATGATGTGAGGGCAGGAGCTTCTATCCAGAGCCCAAGTGGGGTTGTTTCTTGAGCAAAAGTTTACGGAATATCGCCATCATCGCGCACGTGGACCACGGCAAGACCACGCTGGTGGATGCCATGCTGAGCCAGAGCGGCATCTGGCGCGCTAACGAGCGGCACGTCGAGCGCGTGATGGATTCGAACGAACTGGAGCGTGAGCGCGGCATCACCATCTTGGCGAAAAACACGGCGATTTTCTACAACGATGTGAAGATCAATATTGTGGACACGCCCGGGCATAGCGACTTCGGTGGTGAGGTGGAGCGCGCGCTCAAGATGGTGGATGGCGTGATGCTGCTGGTGGATGCCTCGGAAGGCCCGCTGCCGCAGACGCGTTACGTGCTGAGCAAAGCGCTGGAGGCTAAACTGGCCCCGATCCTGGTCATCAACAAGATTGACCGCCCCGATGCGCGCGCGCAGGAAGTGCTGAACGAGGTCTATGACCTGTTCATCGATCTCGACGCGGAAGAAGAGCAACTCGAGTTCCCGGTGCTGTACACCAACGCGAAGGCGGGTACCGCGACAGAAGATCTCGCACAGCCGGGCGAGAACCTGCAACCTTTATTCGATGCGATTGTGAAGACGATTCCACCGCCGAAGGGCGGTGCTGACGGACTGCTGCAAGTTCTGGTGGCGAACCTTGACTACAGCGATTACCTCGGACGGTTGGCGATTGCGCGCGTGTTCAATGGAACCCTGAAGACGGGCGAAGATGTCACCATCGCCAAGCGCGACGGTTCGCTACAGCCGACGAAGATCACCAAACTGTTTTCGTTTTCGGGCCTGAAGCGCATCGACATTGACGAAACCGAGTTAGGCGACATCGTGGCGGTGGCGGGCGTCGAGGGCATCAACATCGGCGAAACGATTACGAACGTCGAGAGTCCAGCCCCGCTGCCGGTGATCACCATCGACGAGCCAACCATAGCCATGCAGTTCATGGTGAACACGTCGCCCTTCGCGGGGCGCGAGGGACAATACGTTTCGTCGCGTAACTTGCGCGAGCGGCTGGAGAAAGAACTCCTTACCAACGTCTCGCTGCGGGTGGAGGACACCGACTCGACCGACTCGTTTAAGGTGATGGGGCGAGGAGAGCTGCAATTGGCCATCCTCATCGAGATGATGCGGCGAGAGGGGTTCGAACTCGCTGTCGGCAAGCCCGAAATAGTGACCAAGCAGATCGACGCCAAGCTGATGGAGCCGATCGAGCGGCTGACCATCGATGTGCCCGATACGTTCGTCGGAGTGGTGATCGAGAAACTGGGCACGCGCAAGGCGCAGATGCAGAAGATGCACAATCACGGCTACGGGCGCGTGCGCACGGAGTTCACGGTACCGAGCCGGGGGCTCATTGGGCTGCGCAGCGAGATGCTCACCGACACGCGCGGCACGGTGGTAATGAACTCTCTGTTCGAGGGCTACACGGAGTGGCAGGGTGAGATTCCGCACCGCGTGACCGGCGCGCTCGTCGCCGACCGCGCGGGCTCGACCACGGCGTATGCGCTGTATGGCTTGCAGGAGCGAGGCGAACTGTTCGTAGGGCCGGGCGTTGAGGTGTATGAAGGCATGGTGGTCGGCGAGAACGCACGCGACAACGATCTCGACGTGAACATCGTGCGCGAGAAGAAGCTTACCAACATGCGGTCGTCCACCGCCGATGAGGCGATTCGTCTGGTACCGTTCAAGGCGCTGAACCTTGAGCAGGCGATCGAATTCATTGCCGACGACGAGCTGGTCGAGGTTACGCCCAAGTCACTGCGGCTGCGAAAGAAAATTCTGCAGGCGAACAAGCGGCCACGGAGGGATGCACAACCGGCCGGCATCGAGGCGGATTGAACCCGAAAATCAACCGCGGATTGCGCCGATGCGGATCAGAATAGCATCGAAGGAGATCCTCCGGAAATCTGCGGCATCCGCGTGATCCGCGGTTGATTTTCGAGCCGCGGTTACTTCTTCCCTACTGGATACTGCTCAAACATCTTCTCTACCGCGGTGTTGACCTGCTCAACCAGCTTTTCTCGGTTATCGCTGAGCTTTTGTTTGGCAATGCCGCGCCAAACCAGTTCTTTCTTGCCCGTATCGATAAGATCGATGACCAGGGTACCTTTCGGAATCACGACCGAGGTCACGGTTCCCGGAATGTTGTGCCACAGCGTGATGCCATAGTTGATGGGCGGAATGCCGCCGCCGTAAATCGGGTCGTGATAGTGAGCGGTGTAATCGTAGTCAGTGGCACCGTACATCTGCACGTACAGATCGGGAGTGCTATTGACCTTAGTGAGCCCACGTTTGCCGAGGTCGTCTTGCACGGCGGCCTGGATGGCAAGTCGCAACATCGGCTTGGCTGAGTTCTCCTGCGAATCGATGCCGTAGCTTCTGAACTTGGAAAAATCGATCGATTGATCGTACTCGACTTTGATCTTTTGGGCGTGAGCGGCGGAGGCGAGAGTCAGGGCGACGGTCAGCCAAATAAGGCGTACGTGGCGCAGCACTATTGAGGGCATCTGTTCTCCGAAGGTGTGAAGGGTGTGAAAAGAGTAAGAAGAATTAGAACACACGACAAGGAGTAACCTACAATTTTAGGCATCCTTGCCATGAGGATTTACGGCATATTGCGTCGCATGATCGTTGTCCTCGCAATCGTCTCTGCTGTTGCGGTTGGTTTTGCCCAAGTACCTGCGAATCCTGCCAGCAAGCCTGACCAGACCGAAAGGCCACCGGGGAGTTGCAACGTCAGCGGGCGCGTGGTAAGCGGGGCCGAAGGCGCACCTTACGTTCGGCGCGAGTAGCCCTGGTCGAGGCAAACCAGCGCACGCATCCGCTGGTTTACGCCACCACAACGGACAACGAGGGGCATTTCGAGATCAAACAGATTGAGGCGGGGCGTTATGAGTTTTTCGCGTCCCATACCGGATATCTCGAGCAGCAGTATAAGTCCAAGGGGGCCGCTGAAGGCGAAGGGGCCATGTTGTCGCTGACATCGGGGCAGACTGTGGATGACGTGATGTTTCGCCTGGTGCGTGCCGGCGTCATCTTCGGCAAAGTGGTGGATGACACGGGCGAGCCGATGATGGGGGTGAATGTGTCGATCCTGCACACACCGAGCGAGGAAGAGCTTGAGGAAGCAGGCCCGCGCCGGAGAAAGGTCGAACTGACGATGGTGTCGGGCGGGTCAACCGACGAGCGCGGGGAGTATCGAATCTTCAACCTGAAGCCGGGTGAGTACTATCTGAAGGCAACGGAAACGGGTGAACGGTGGGCTGGCGTGACGACGATGAGCGGCGGTGATTGGCAGCTCATTCTCGAGCTGGGCAGCTCGTTCGCACCGATCTATTATCCCGGCGTACTGCAGCTAGACCAGGCGCAGACGATCACGATCAGTGCCGGAGAAGAGGCGCAGGCCGACTTCTCCATGCGCAAGACCAAGATGGTGGAGGTTGCTGGACGAGTGATTGGTCCGGACGGAGGGCCGGCGAGCCGGGCGTACGTCCGGCTCAGCCAGACAAGCGTGGACGATTGGGGCGGCGAATTGAGCGCAAGCGTTGATAACAGCGGTGAGTTCTCGATCAGAGGCGTGCCGCCAGGCAGCTACTTCATTAGCGCGCAGATGCACGAGAAGGACAAACATTACAGCACTCGGCAAAAGCTCGAGGTGGGGGAAGCGAAGATCGACAGCCTCATGCTCAGCCTGGGTGGAGGCGCTACCATTCATGGCCGCATGCGGACGGCCAGCGGGGGGCCGCTTCCATCAAGGCGCGGCAATGCTGCCCTACAGCCAGTTAAAGAAGATGAGAGTGGGGGCTTTGGGTGGGCTGAAATCAACAAAGACGGCACCTTCGAATTCAACGGTGTTGCCGATGGAGGCTACACGCTTCGGGCGTATGTCGAACAGGGTTGGTTCGTGAAGTCGGCGCACCTTGGCAGCGAGGACGTACTGCAAAATGGCGTGCAGGTGGAAGGCGGTGCGCTGAAGGGAAGCCTCGACATCGTCGTCAGTGATGAGGGCGCGCAAATCGCAGGTGAGGGCACGGCTTGATCCGGAGACCGACTATAACCGCGAGCGTTCGCCACAGGCGGCAACTGACCAGAATGGCCCCTTCGTGCTAAAAGATGTTCCGCCGGGTAAGTACAAGGTCAGCGCGAGAATGCCGAAGTCTTCACCAGATGCGCGGGCGATCAAATCGGAGGCGGCACCAGTGGCGCTGGGTGCTCGAGACCACAAAGTGACGGATTTCAAGCTGACGGTGCCGAAGAGCGAATAGGCGCTACTCGTAACGCAGCGCTTCCACCGGGTCGAGGCGGGCAGCTTTCACGGCGGGATAGATTCCGAAGAACAGGCCGACGCTCATGGCCATCAGCACGGCAACAAAGATAGCCCACATCGGCACGGTCGTTGGCATCGAGGGAAAGAAGTACGGAAGGGTCGCCGCGGCAGCGCTACCGACGATGACCCCGAGCAGGCCTCCGAGGCCGGTGAGCACGATGGCTTCAGTGAGGAATTGCCAGATCACGTCACGGCGTTTCGCGCCAATGGCTTTGCGCACGCCGATTTCGTGGGTACGCTCGGTGACCGACATGAGCATGATGTTCATCACGCCCACGCCGCCGACCAGCAATCCGATTGAACTGACTACAACGGTCATGAGAGCAACGGTGCTCATGATCTGGCGGAACTGAGCGGCGATGGCTTCGGGGGTCGAGATGGAAAAGTTGTCTGGTTTGTTGTAGCGCACGCCACGATGGCGGCGCAGCACCCCGCGAATCTCATCTTCGGCAGCGGAATCGTATCCATCGTAGGCCTGTGCGCTGATGAAGTGGTCGTCATCCATCGGGTAGTGCTTCTTATAGCTGTGGTAGGGAACGCGGATGACGCGATCGGCGGTGTCGTCGCGCAGGAAGGTGCCCTTGCGCTTCTCCAGCACGCCGATGACTTCGAATGGGATGCCGTCGATGATGATAGTTTTGCCGATGCCGTCGTTGGCGGGGAAGAAGGCTCTGTTGATTTCGTCGCCGATGACGGCTACGTCGATGCGATGGAGGTCTTCGAATTCGGTGAAGAAGCGTCCTTGCGCCAGGCGGGCGTTGAGGACATCCTCATACGACGAGGTGGTGCCGGCGTAATCGATGTTGCTCACTTCGTGTGACCCGTAGCGAGCTACCGGCGGCTTGCGACGCGCCACGCCAGGGTCGAAGCGGGGGAAGAGCTCGGCTGTGACGTCTTTCACATGCGGGCATTCTTCGCGGATGGCCAGAGCGTCTTCCAGCGTGAGCGGCTTGCGGGCGCGCTCTTCGGCGCTGATGCGACCGATTCGAATGCCGACATCGAAGCGGTAAATGAAGAACGTGTTGACGCCGTAGTCATCAAGGAAGGCAGAAACATCGCGGCTGATGCCCACCAGGACGGACGCCACGAAGATCATCGCGCCCACGCCGATGACGACACCCAGCACCGTCAGGAACGAGCGCACCTTGTTATTGCGCACCGTGTCGAGAGCCATCCGCGAGTTTTCGACGAGTTGGAGTTGCATCAAAAAGTTGCCAGCAGCCAGTAGTCAGTCGCCAGTTGAGGCTTACTCATGCTTCATACCTCAGCGCCTCGATGGGATCGAGCCGTGACGCCTTGCGTGCCGGATACACGCCGAAAAACATTCCTACCGCTGACGAGATGCCAATCGATAACAGAACCGCTAATATCGGCACTGACATAGGCACGGGAGTCGCGTTTCGCACCAGGATGGCGAGTATCCATGCGGCCAGCACGCCGATGCCTCCTCCCACCAGGGCCATCACGGTGGACTCGACCAGAAACTGCATCAGGATGTCCGTGCGGCGCGCGCCGACCGATTTGCGTATCCCGATTTCGCGGGTGCGCTCAGTCACCGAAGCCAGCATCACGTTCATGATGACCACGCCGCCGATCACGAGGAAGATCGACACCAGCGCCACCATGCCGGAAGCCAGCGTGCCGGTGAGGTTCTTCCACAAATCCATAAGGCCTTCGCTCGCGACGATACCGAAATTGTCACTGTCCTTTGGGTCAAGATGGCGGCGCGCGCGCATCAGCAGGCGGGCCTCTTCACGAGTTTGCGCCATCCATTCTGGCCCGCGCGCCTGCACGTTGATGGCTAGCGATTTATTGCGCCCGTACAGCTTCATCCAGCTTTTGATCGGAAGGTACACATAACTGTCCTGCGATTGGCCGAAGGCATTGCCGAGGGGCTTGCCCACACCAATAATCGTGATTTCCTGGCCGTCAACATTGATGGTTTTGCCCAGCGGTTCCGTGTCGGGAAAGAGCCTCTCGGCGACCTCGGAGCCGATCATGGCTACCATGGCGTGGTGGTCGTTGTCGCTGTCGCTGATGTAGCGGCCGGTGGCGGCCTCTTCGATATCCATTTCGCCGAGATTGGCGGTGACCCCGCGAATGCTGACGTCATCGAGGCTCTGCCTTTCGGAGCGAGCTTTGCCGAATCGGCTGACTTGCACGCCTACCGCTTTGGGCAACTTGAGGCCGTCGCGCAGCGCCTCATAGTCCTCCCAGGTGATATCGCGATTGCGGCGCAAGGCTTTCACATAGGCGGCCGAGTCGCTGATGATGCCCAGCTTGTTAATGACAAAGACATTCGAGCCGAGGTTGGCGACACGGTCGGCGAAGTACTGGTTCATGCCGCTGATGAGAGCTACGACGAGGATCAGCGTGGTCACCGACAATATGACGCCGAGCAGCACCAGAAAGGAGCGGAGCTTGTGGGCGCGCATGGTTTGTAGCGCGATGAGTGCCGGTTCGCGAAATGAAGAGCGATACCGTAGCGCGCTTTTATGGACCGGAAATCCCATGGGCGAGTAGATTTACCCAGCTGGAGAGAAGCTGGGATTAGCTTTGGCGCAACTTTGCTAGTCTACCCCGAAGGTCGCATTGCGGCCATGCGACTCTCGTGCCATTCCGACGCTGTAAATTCATGAATCATTTCGGCAAGTTGCTTCGTATCACACATCAGCAAGCTGGCAACGAACTCGCGACCTGAGTGTCCCAGCTTGGTACGAACTCATACAGGTCCGTGACAGGCTGCGACTGGTCGCGCAAGAACGCTGCTAAACTAAGGCTTCTGGCCCTTTCCGGAGCCTGATCTCGGCGCCATGAATATCTCCGAGGCAATCCGCATCGCTTTGCTTTCGCTCTGGGCGAACAAGCTGCGGTCAATCCTAACGCTGCTGGGTGTGGTAATCGGCGTTTCGGCCGTGATTGCCGTAGTCACGTTCGTCAACGGCATCAATGGTTATGTGGCCGAGAAGATCTTCAATCTCGGAGCGGATGTGTTCATCGTCAGCAAAATGCCCAACGTCATCACGGACGCCGACCAGTTCATCGAGGGCAATAAGCGGAAAGATGTTGACATGGACCACTACCACGCGGTAGCCGAGAATTGCACGGCCTGCAAGGTGGTGGGCGCGGACGTGCGTAATTTCAACGGCAACGTGGTATATGGCACGGAAAACAGCAAGGACACTTGGGTGCGCGGCTGGACGCCGACCATGCAGCGCATCTATGACCTCGACGTGGTGATGGGTCGTCCGCTGAACGATACCGATTTGAACGCCGCTACGCCGGTCGTCATTATCGGACAAGACATTCGCGAGAACCTGATGGCGGGTGTCGACCCGATCGGCAAGACTATACGCGTGGACGGCCATGAGTACATGGTGGTTGGAGTCGGCAAAAAGGAAGGCAAGACGCTGGGGCAGAGCCGCGACAACTACGTGATCATGCCCATCAGCACCTGGTTCAAGGCGTACGGTTCGCATAACAGCATCCGCATCTGGGCCAAGGGCTTCGACGTAGGCACGCCGATGGAGCAGGCCATCGACCAGACGCGCGTGATCATGCGCGCACGACGGCATGACCAACTCAACACAAAAGACAGCTTTGTCATTGAGACCAACAGCAGCTTCCTTTCCCTATGGGCGGATCTGAGCGGCACGTTCTTCATCGTGATGATCGTCATCGCATCGATCTCGCTGATCGTGGGCGGCATCGTGATCATGAACATCATGCTGGTCTCAGTGACCGAGCGTACGCGCGAGATCGGCATTCGTAAGGCGCTGGGCGCACGGCCGCGCGACGTGATGCGACAGTTTCTGATCGAGTCCAGCACGATGGCGCTGATCGGCGGGCTGCTGGGCGTAATCGGCGGCATTCTTATCGCAGAAGGCGTGACGGCCGCAATTGGCATGCCGTCGGCCATCAAGTTGTGGGCGATCTTTGCAGGACTATTGGTGTCGGCCAGTGTGGGAATCTTCTTTGGCGTATATCCGGCCCGTAAGGCGGCCAAGCTCGATCCCATCGTGGCGCTGAGATTTGAGCTATGAGATGGTGACGGAGACGTGCTCCTACAAGCTTTAGGCCTACACGGGCCAGCTAAATTCGTGGTCGCCGGCTGTATCTTCCCTGCCCGTTTTGCTTCTTGCCTGGACGATGGCACCGTGGCGACTCAACCGCAAGAGGGCTAACGATGAGCATCCGCCGCGGTGACTACAGAGAAATTCTGCGCATGGCGCTGGAGACCATTGCCAAAAACAAGATGCGCTCCGGGCTAACCGTGCTGGGTATCGTCATCGGAATAATGATGGTGATCCTCATCTCTTCGGTGGTGCGCGGTCTGAACAGTAATGTCGAGAACATGGTGAAAGATATGGGCTCGGACATCATCTTCGCGTTTCACATCGACGTATTCCAGTTTGGGCGCCCCACGACCGAGATGCTGACGCGCAAAGAGCTGACCCTCGACGACGCACTGGCCATGAGGGACTTGCCGCACGTCAAGGCCGTTACCGATGGCATTCGCTTGCAACTTCCGCAGTTCGGTACAGGCTCCTACTCCGTGAAGTACAAGGACCGAAAGACCAAGAACACGATCCTGGATGGGGATCTGCCAACCACCATGATGGTGTTTGACCTGAAGCTGGATGAGGGCCGATGGTTTACCGAGACGGACAATGAGCGCCGAGCTCCCGTGATCGTGCTGGGCCGCGATGCGGCGGACAAGCTCTTTGAAAACGAGCAGCCGCTCGGAAAGGAGATCAACATCGAAGGCCAGCTTTTCACCGTGATCGGAGTGCTCACGAAACGCAAGGCGGCATTTGGCAGCGGTGCGAATCCCGAGGACAACCTGGTTTATTTCCCGATTGCGACACTGCTTAAGATGCATCCTGAGCTCAAGCAGCACTGGATCAGCGTGAAAGCTACATCGCATGCCGACATGCCGCTGGCCATGGACGAGATGCGTGCGCTCTTGCGGCGACGTCGGCATCTCGCGCCGAACCAGCCGGACAACTTCGCCGTCTTCAGCCAGGAAGCCCTCAGCGATACTTGGAACCAGCTTACCGGCGGAATCTTCATCTTTATGTTTGCGGTGTCAAGCGTTGCCCTGATCGTTGGCGGCGTGGGTGTGATGAATATCATGCTGGTGTCGGTGACGGAGCGAACGCGCGAGATCGGCGTGCGCAAAGCGATCGGTGCGCGCAAACGTGATGTCCTGCTGCAGTTCACGCTGGAAGCGATTACGCTGACGGGGCTGGGCGGCATTCTCGGCATCTTGATCGGCGCGATCCTGACAACGATGGTTCCGCTGCTGTTTCCTTCGCTGCCGGCGAGCATGTCGGTGTCGTGGGTGCTGACGGCGACTATGGTCTCGGTTGCAATCGGCCTGATCTTTGGCATTTATCCTGCGTGGAAGGCGGCAAACCTCGACCCCATCGAGGCCTTGCGGTACGAGTAGGCGAGTTCGGCGTCTGCTAATCTGACTCTGAATCATGCTTGTTGTTCGCACGATTGTCGCGGCGTGGTGTGCGCTGCTGGCGCTGGCTGGGGCGTTCTACTTCGGGCTTTGCGTGTGGGCGGCCCAACGGTTTCGTCGACAGGATTCGGGCGCAGTTCATGGGGACTTTGCGCCTCCAGTAAGCGTACTGAAGTCGCTCAAGGGCCTCGATCCGAAAATGTACACGGCATTTCGAAGCCATTGCGTTCTGGACTACCCGGAGTACGAGCTGCTGTTTGGCGTAAGTGACTTACAAGAGCCAGCGCTGCAACTGGTAAAACGACTGCAACAGGAATTTCCGCAGCGCCAGATTCGCGTGATTCATTGCCCGCGAAGCTTGGGCATGAACGGCAAGGTGAGCACGTTGACGCAGATGGTTCCCGACGCGAAGTATGAGCACATCCTCATTAATGACAGCGACATTGTGGCACCTGGCGATTATCTGCGTCGAGTGATGCGAAATTTTGGCGGTACGGGCGCCGGGATGGTCACCTCCCTTTATCGAGGCTTGGCCGGAAACACGATTCCTTCGCGGCTCGAGGCGCTAGGGCTAAGCACGGATTTCATGGGCGGCGTGCTGGTGGCGCGCGAGATGGAAGGCGGCATGCGATTTGCGCTCGGGGCCACGATGGCAACCACCAAGAGCGTGCTGCGCGAAATCGGAGGTCTAGAAGCGCTGGTTGATTATCTCGGCGATGACTACGAGTTGGGAGCACGAACGGCCGCCGCAGGATTCAGGGTTGCTTTAGCCGATGTTGTGGTCGAGACGGCGCTGCGGGACTACAACTGGGCCGACTTCTGGTCGCATCAGTTGCGCTGGGCACGAAACGTAAAGGACCGGCGACACGCGCAGTACTTGGGGCTTATCGTAACCTTCGGTCTGGCCTGGGGTGTGCTTGCCGTGCTGCTGGACTGGCACGCGTGGTGGACCTGGGCGGCGCTAGGCATTGTTGCTATCGCCCGCGTAACGGCTGTGGTAGCGATCGGCCGGAGCGTGTTGCGCGATCCGAATGTTTTGCGGGATTTGTGGCTATTTCCGGTTCGCGACTTCGTTGCCCTTGCAGTATGGATCGCAAGCTTCGCCAGTGATGAGGTCGAGTGGCGGGAGCTGAGGTTTCGAGTGAGGAATGGAAGGCTGGAGAAATTGTGAACTTCAAACAATGGTAACTCTTTCAGTAAAAAATGGTCCTTCGACTGCAGCGTCGGTGGCGGCGGAGGACGACGCCTTTTTTTCAGGAAGAAAAACCCGAGAAGTCATTTCTTTCCCTGCACGGCTTCGAGGCAGCGGCCGTAGAGCTCCAGCAAGTGCTGAGCATACTCCTCGGCAGCGTGGGGCGAAACACTACCCTGGAAGCCGAGCCCGGGCGCGCCTGCCTTGCCGTATGAGGTGGTGGCGGCGATGAACTTCATTAAGTCGAGCGCGATGTCCTCGGTGCGTCTTGTGCCTAATGCGCTGGTGATCGGTACTTCCATGAACGCCAACTCCTTGCATGAAGGTCGGCAAGCCGACGTGAACGAATGATAGCAAAGCTGCAACGACTACATCAGCAGCCCAAGCGACGGATCATAAGCGGCCGCGCAGTTCAGACTTCAAGCGCAGTGTGGCAGGCTCGTCCAACGATGTAGTGTGCCAGACCCTTGCCTATTGCAATCTCCAGCAACTCGATCGGCCACTGATCCTTCTGCGGCCTAAGGATGATGCGTCCAGTGCCGACAGCAACGTAGCGCGAGACCCATAGGTCCCCCGCTCGGACCGCCTACAAGTTGGGACGCCCGGTGGTACTGCCGCAATGAGTTGTAATGACGATCGATAAACACAACCGCACCTGGTGCAAGACCCGGCGACATGGCACGCAGCCGCGGGAAACCGGCCGAAACCGGCATTTGCGACGGTTTCCACAGACGGAGCGCGCCGGTTCGCCGGCTGACTTGCAGCCGAAGAAACCCGCTGCTTTTGTTACGGCAGAGACATACCACATCGTGGCACTGGACAGCGGTAGTGTTTTCTTTTTGCAGCGGGGCCTGCAAGAAGCATGATGGTTACAACGCTAAAGCTTTCGCAGGGAATCGGCGAAATCCAGCTAATGACCCGCAGGCATGGCGGCGAGCGTCCGAATCGCCGGAAGGCCCAGGCGCCTGCGGCACTCGTCCAGTATTTCGGCAGTTCGGGTGGCGCCCACTCGAGTCACGCCGAGGGCACGTACTTCCAGCAGGGCGTCGAGCGAGCGGATGCCACCGGCTGCTTTCACTTGCACCGAGGGTGGCGAGTGGCGGCGCATGAGCCTGAGGTCGGCGAGCGTCGCACCGCTGGGAGCGTAGCCGGTGGAGGTCTTCACCCAGTCAACACCGATCTCACCGCAGATTTCGCACAGGCGAATCTTGGCAGCGTCATCGAGGTATGCATTTTCAAAGATGATTTTGATTTTCGCACCGGCGGAGTGAGTCATCGAAGTGAGGCGCCAAATCTCGGCATAAAGATATTCCCAGTTGCTGCTGCAGGCCTGGCTGATGTTGATCACCATGTCGAGCTCACCCGCGCCGTCGTTCAACGCGCTTTGCGCTTCTGCCAGTTTCGTCACGGTGGCATGGCCGCCGTGAGGAAACCCAATCGTGGTGCTGGGCTGCACCGTGCTGTCCTTAAGAATTTGAGCACACCGTGCCGCATAGTACGGCAGAATGCAGACACTTGCGACGTCGTATTGCAGGGCAAGCTGGCACCCGGCTTCGAGTTCCGGAACAGTGAGCGCCGGATTCAGAAGCGAGTGGTCAATCATCTTGGCGATGTCGGAATAGGTGTATGAGGCAGACATGAGAACTCCTGGGGCGAGCTGTCAGCCGTCAGCTATCAGCCTTTGTCCTTTAGTCCTTAGCTTTTTAGCCATCAGCTATCAGATCGGCTGTGGTCAGTTTAGCGGGTTTTGGAGCGCCGACGTGTGAGAGCATGCCTTCTGTCGCAATCGCTACCGTTCCCGACAGTGCGAGGTTAGAGTTGGCAGGCTAGACGCGAATTCTGGTATAGCCTCTCTGCGCTATAATGCGCGCGCGGATGGCGCTACTCCCGAGTACGAAACTCAGCCCACATGAAATTGTCTCGCCGCTCGGAGCGGACGGCATGGGCGAGGTGTATTGCGCGACAAGACACGCGTTCGGAGCGCGAGGTAGCAGTCAAGGTTCTACCAGAACATCTGCCGCAAAATCCCGAAGCACGGCAACGATTCGACCGGAAGCGCCCACGGTCAACGCACCTCCGCCCATTGTCTTGATCAGTGTC
>Ga0306922_10000064_pt1 | contig 67647 bp, 47 predicted proteins | sample sta12Cox44000082_FD_203758 | JGI IMG/M metagenome (GOLD analysis project Ga0306922, IMG submission 203758) | Lab enrichment of tropical soil microbial communities from Luquillo Experimental Forest, Puerto Rico - statoxic.12C.oxic.44.000.082 (v2)... | ecosystem: Environmental > Terrestrial >... | reverse complement strand
GACGGGATAGTGGCTACCAGTTTTTGGCCGAGTTGTCGAACGTATTGCGTTTCAGGGCTGGTGTCGGGCAGAACCGGCATCTGCTGAAAGACCTGGGAGGCAGCCTGCAGACCTAAGGCGCGCTGCTTGTCACGGGACATGTGAGCATTGCCGGGATTCGGGAACTCGGGATTGGCAGATTGTGGGTAGGCTTGCGTCGCCAGCACCGACAAAACCAGCCACAAAAGTCGTGCCGCCGGCGCACGATTCATGTGAGAGGACCGGCGCTCGAAAACGTGAAACGTCATAGCGTCAACCTTTCTTTAGCCCGGGGAGCGCACTTTCAGGGCTTCTGAGCACGGGGGGATCCATACCAAGTACAGCTGCCCGGGACAGGAAATGTACGAGTTCATTGGAGCACCGACCGAGACTGGCAAGTCCTGTCGGGAGTGACAGACGCTCTGTTTCTGTCTGAACTTGGGCGCCCCTAGGAAAGAAATTATGCGCTCTTTCCCACAGTGGTCTATTGGCGGCGTTTTCCCCGAGTTCGGCACCGAGTAGTGAATCACAATTCAGTTGTGGGAGCTAACCTTCCTAACGATGACCAAATGTTGGCCCGCTAAGTCGATGGCCATTGTTGATTAGTTTTGCAGGTCTTAACGGGGCGCTGGCACTACCCCTTGGTTACCGATCAAGCCGCTACTCCGTCTTCCCGTCAGCGCCTTCCGATGGACTGTTCAAAACCAGCACCAGAATGCGGCCGTCGGAGCGAAAGCTGCCGCCGGTTGCTGTCTTCGCCTCCTTCAACGGGTCGGGGGGAGTGACGTGGTTCCGCGCCACTACCAGTCCAGTCCCGGAAAGAGTTTCGTTTACGTACTCCCTTTCGTTGTCAATCGCAGGATCGATTTTGTGCGTGATGCCGTTGTTGCGTTGGTCGCGCTCAAAACCGACGTCGTGGGTCGCCGCCACACACCACAAGGGCCTGCCATTGACCTCATACGGTGATTTCCAGACCCGAAGGTGATTCCGCGACATGACCACCCGGACCGGTTCCGCATGGGCAAAGCCGTAGTCCTGTGGTCGATCGAACAAGTAGAGAGTGCTCATAGGCATCGTCAGATAATCTTCCTTTTCGATCGTATCTTTCAACGCTGCCAAGATCGTGCCCTTAACTGACTTGTCTACCCTCACCCATTCCGCGGCGATAAAGGTCTTTACCACCTCGGCCTCAGTTCCCACCAGCAGTGCGTTGACCATATCCCCCTCGCCACCCTTTTCATCGGTGACTCTCCGTGGAAGTCTTGCGAGGAGCTGAGAGGTAATGTAGGACAGCTTGGTTTCCGGTGGCCCTCCAGCGCTGGTTCCCTGCGGGGAACTGAGACCCCGGTCGAGCACAGTGATCCGCACCTGGAACTGCCCCTGCGCCCTGCCTGCATCTTTGCGGCTCTGGTTGATTCCCAGAAACAACCGGCCCGCCACTGGAGCCTGGTAGTGCGAGTCCTCGCCGACCTGAAACGCCTGCGCGGCATCACCAGACCCGAGCCGACCGATTAAGGTTCCGTGTCCTGCGTCGAGCACCGCGTATTCGTGAATCACGTCCTTGATCGTCCGCGGCAGCCCTGCCGGTCCACAACTTCTCCCGTTCGCATACGTGATGGTTCCTGCGGCTGTGATGTGAAGCTTCTCGCGGGCGTGTACATCAATCTTTGTATCGACCCACTGCTCCGAGCCCACAACCTCGATCTCGTAAGATCCGGCGGCACTCGCGGGCTTAGCCTTGGATACCTCCTCTTGCGAGGGCTGCTCTGATCGTTCCTGGGATGGAGTGGAAAGCTGATCTTGCGCCTGCATCGCCGGCACCACATAAATCATCATCCCGGCGAGCATAAAGAGGATAAAAAGGGCGGAATTAGAGATCCGGGTTGTCGAATACATAGGGGCCGCCTTCAAGAAAAGTGCTTAACATTAAGCAGCTCGTACCCACAGTGCAGCCGTGAGCGAGACCCGCCCGAAGCGAATCGGGCGGGTTTGGAGGGGGTCCGATACAGCACGCTAGGCGGCGAGTTTCTGCCCCAGAAATTCCTTGGCATTTGCCACTTCCGAATCCCATTTCTTGAGTTGGTCAGGTGTCAGGAAATTCACCAGACGTTGGCGAAGGGCTGCACGATTGTCGATGACTTTCTTGATCAAATCCTGCTGCGTTGCATTGGGATTCTGTTGCCTGTATTCCTGCACTTTCTCTGAAGCTTCGGTCATGAAGGTCTGCAGCTTCTGTTTCTGATCATCCGAGAGATTCAGGCTGACTCCGATTCTTTTGAGTTCGCCTACCACGGCATCGCGCTGCTCGCTTGTAAGAGGCATATTTGCTCCTTCTGTTCTATATAGTCGGCTGATTTGTTTGGACGTTGTGTCGAGTGAATTTGGAAAATCACCCCGCGCCGTAGTCTATGCACGGTAAGAGTGGATGGTCACCTATCAGTTCTACCGGTTCTTTCGCGAAACGAGCCAAACTAGCCCGAAGAGGAACCCTACAGCCGCCGCGCAATTTGGTGTCTTGCCAAGAAATGTGCAAGCACAGGCAACGCCGCCGCCCCCCAGATCGTGAACAAAGTAGAGTTGGACCAGGATATTGTGGCCTGGGTCAGCAGTCCCAGCATCCAATTCACAAAGAAAGCTCCTGTGATGCCGAGCAGCGCATCCGCTACAGGGCCATACGCCTTGCCGCCCACAATGATTCTTGTCACTAGGCCGGTGAGGATTCCAATTGCCAGTAACCACCAAGCGGCGAGCATAAGAATCGGTGCTCCCTACAGGAGAAAGGTGCTGGCATGGAGCTCGACCCTTGAGAGAGAACCGAAGAGAGCACAGTGGTCAGGAATGGACCCCTCCCCGAGATCAATCCATTACCCCGTCCTTCGCGACAAGATAGGCACTCCCACGAGAAGGAACAACTAGCAACAATCCTAGGTCGGTGGAAACACCTAGTGTCCGTATCGCCCATGATTCGTTCTGAACATGAATCGCAATTCCGCGCTCGTAGTTGTGAACCGGAACTGTCGATCCTCAGGAGGTCGAAAAATCCGTCGATACCGCAGCTGTGGTTCGATTTCCGAACACCCACGCCTTAGAGGTATGTCATCTATTACTGAGATCATGAAATCTCAAGGTCTCGGCTAGCAGTTTTTGCAGTTCTACGCCCAGAAAGAGCGTTTTAAGTTCATGGCGGCAGGTACATCGCCGTGAAGCAAATCGTGCTTTCTTCAATCGCATTGTTGTTGCTGGCGGCTGTCAATACGGTCGCTCAGGACGTGCGCTACGACTTCGATTGGGAAGCACATTTCAAGGAATTCAAAACATATAGGTGGATAGAAATCAAAGATTCCCCGAAGATTGGCGAGCTAAGGGAAGAGGAAATTAAGGACGCGGTGGACGCGCAACTCGCCAAGAAACATCTGACGAAGAGCAACTCCGACACCGCTGACCTCTACATTGCCTATCAAGTGGCGGTAGATGCGGGAAGACAAATCGCTTCTTACAACACCGCCTGGAGATATGGTCCAGGCTGGAACTACGGCGGTTTGTACGGCAGTTGGTATGGCGGTTGGTACGGGTTCTTTCATACCAGCGATGGGCCGAATCCGACCATCTACCCGGGCCAGCTGGCGCTGGATATGTACGACTCGAAAAACCAACATCTGGTCTGGCGTGGCGTCGTCAGTAACACCATCGACCCTGCGGCTCCTCCGACCGTTCAAAAACGGACGCTTCACAAAACGGCAACCAAGCTCCTGAAAAAATATCCCCCTCCGCCTCTGGAGGCTTTCTCTTTTTGAGTGCTACTACCGCGAGTCCAGCGCTGTTGCCACTCTCGTTGATGCGATCCTGGCAATCTGTGAGTAAATTTCTTGCACTTGGTAATACGGGCATCTATTTCCCGAGTGCTTTTTTCAGATCGTCGTGCTCGAACGCTGACGCCATGCGGTCGATTTCGATTTTGCCGATGCCATAACGTGCCGCTGCATCTCGCCATTTTGAGACTGCCTTGCCTACCTGTGCGGCAATGGCTTTCGCCTTGTCTTTCTCAAGCTCGAAATACTCCGCAACGCTCATCGCCAGGTCGAGTGAAGCTGCCCCGTCGTCCTCGTTGATGGCCGTTGCCAGGATGCGCGGCTTGATATCGACGGGTACGGGATTCAGGTCGTAAGCCGGCGACAGCCTCCATCCTGCCTGACCGGCGTAGAGGAAACCGTGGTTGCGCAGGTGATCGTCCGTGTTCGAAATCAGGATGCTGAACACGATCCGGCGCCACAGCTCTTCCATGTCTTCCTTCGGTGCGGCGCCATGCTGGCGCAGGGCATCCACAATTTCCAGATAGCTTCTCGTATCTCTGTCCTTCGCACCCAGCATGCTCATGGCGGAGAGGAAAGGAATGCGCGCTGCCTTCCCGCGATCGAACCGGCGCAGGAGAATCACTGGCTTGTCCGCGACAGTCTCGACGCGCGATTCAGGTACGGGAATGCCGGATTTCGCGGGGAGAGCCAGAGCAACGGCTTCCCACACGACCATGTTGTATTCGTCGTCGCGTCGCGGAAATTTCGCGATCGCAAGATGGCAGTCTTTGTCTATCACCGACGCCTTGGGACGCGCGCCACCAAGAGATGAGCCCGGCGCGATCAGCAGCAGCAGATCCTCTTCCGTGTCCTTGTCCTCCACAACGTGCTCCACGGCGGAAAGCAGTTCCGGCAGTTCGACAAGCGGCGGAATGCGTTTGCCCCCCTTTTCCCGCAGAAACGGTCCGCCCTCCTTTTCGGCGAAACGCAGCGCACCCTGGCGTGCTTCGTCGTCCACTAATAAAAGGAAGTCGATTTCTTGCGGAGAGCGCGGCGCAGTGCCAGCGCGCTCGGCACGCCTCCGCTCAGCGCGGCGCATCAGCGCCCGCCCCCACTGGTCCGGCGCGGAATCGCCGATCGCCCCAAACATCGGCGTGTCGGCCGGCGTATGGAACGCGCCGGGCCCGACCTGCAGCGCGGGCCCAAGCGAGAAGCGCATCGGATTTTCGAGCCACGTCTTGTCGTACTCGAAACTCGCGCGCTCCATATTTTTGCGGACGTGAGCCCAAAGCCGCCCCAATAGGTGGGGCTTGCCGTCCAGATCCACCTACACAAGGGTTTCCCGGTCCATTATTTTTCCTTCATTTTTCCTTGGGGCGATTTTTGCTTGCCAGCCCCGCGAATCCGCTTCGGCAGGTTTTCCTCTTCGAGCTGCAGGCCGACGGGATCATTCTTCGGATCGACGAGATCGGCGAGCCGGTCGGCCATGCCCAATACAGAAAGGACCGTCGCATAGCTTCCAATGGCGACCTTGGGATCGCCCTTTTCGATCCTGATCAGTGTCGGTTCGCTGATCGAAGCACGCTGCCTTACGATAGACATGGGAAGCCGCCGCCGCCGCCGGGCGTCTTTAATGTCGTGCCCCACCTTGCGCAGGGCACGGGTAACGGGTATGGGTAAGGTCAGCAAGGCAGGTTCTCCTCTTCTCGATTAACTAAATTATAAGAAAGCTTATGTGATTTAAGCTAAACTATAAGACAGTTACAGTCAAGGCTCGTAGCTGAGTCAGGGAAGAGGGCTCGCATCCGACCCCAGAACATCCCTAGAGGTGTGCCCAGTTTTCTATCCAATGCCGAGGGCTCGTCGGCGAGGCAGGTCTTTAATGGTGACTCATCGCGGGAAGGGAAGCGCACACTCTGGCGGTTCGGTTGTTGTTGAAACGACCCGGGCTGATAAGAGACTTCAAAGCTCGCCCTACGGCCATACCTGAATACGAACTGATTCTGCACTGGGTGCGCTAGCGGGCTCGAAAGAGCGTCCACTAGCGTGGTACGCGAGGCGACTTTAGCGCCTCGCGCAACGCCTAGTGGTTTCTCTTCCTACCTTTGTTCGGATAACTTCTACGACGCGCGGTGTTTCGGGGTCTTGGTGTTAAGCGTCGAGATAAGGCCTTTTGCCGCAGAAGGGACATTCATCTCGTGGGCAATTACGATATCTTGCGCCGAGACTGGCTCTCCGTAGATTCTCTTGTTCCCATCGTTGTCGGGCCGGATAGTCGAACCCTCTAGCGAAACCCCGGCAAACAAGCCGCGTGCCCGTGAATAGCTCAGAATTTCGGCGCGCATCGTGGCATCAGTTTCGGCAGACGCATCACGGCCGACAGGTCCGGCTGCCACTGAGGCATCTGCTCCGAGTTTCACCTTGCTACTCAAGATTCCCTTCGCTCCTCGAGCATTCATCACAAGAAGTACAAAATCGGTAGCTTGCCCACCAATCTGGAAACCGACACTGCCCCCTTCAAGCGCCATCATTGAGGGTGCTCCCCAGGAACCGGTGAAGTTATCGCCCGTGCGGCACGTCATGGCACCGCGGCCGTAGCTACCGCCAACTACGAACGCGGCCTTGAGCACAGACGGAAAAACAACCACGCAGTCGGCCTTGTCGAGGAGATCTTGCGGGATATCGTCTGGAATATTCAAAATCTCTGTGAGAACTGTTCCCGCATTTTTCAGGCGATCTTGATCTTTTTCCTTGTCGTTCGCCCAACTGGCTGCGACGAGCAACAAAACGCTCATTGCGCATGCAAGTATCTTTTTCATAAACCTCCTAGAACCGACATCTCGGTTAGTTCAGTGCCCTTTCACTTAAGCAAGCCCGACAAAAGAAGTTCTCCTTCGCACCTTAGAGTGAAACGCCGTTTTCAGATGCTAGGCCTGGTGGCCTCCCGACAGAGTGCAGGCTTGCAGAGGGACGGGCACTCTTTCTGTGTCGATCATCGAGCATCTTGACCATTTCCGTGATCAGTGAAATCAGCTTCTTCGGGTCTAGCTCCTTTGATGCAGCCTCACACAGTTCCTGCCAGCCCTTGGTAGGTTGATCCATGATGTTCCTCCATTGGGCTGCAGAATTCAGCGGTTCCAATGCTTGATTGAATGCATGCTGGTTTCCAGGACTAGAAACATGAATTGTTACAGCAACTTAAGTAATCTTTCCCCTTCGTGTGGGAATGGCAGATTCTTCTGGAGTGCGCGTAATTTTGTCCCGTACGGTCCCGTTCCTCCCTACCGGAAACTCTGTAGGCCGTTGTCAACCTGCATGTCCCGAAAACGTCTTAGGCGGAGATCATGTGTTCTCCTTGCAGGAAATCGAGCAACTTCTCGATCTGCGAGACCGCGGAGGACACGAAAGCCAAGCCTCGAAATTGCTGCAATCAGTGAACGCGATAAACGCCTCTTCCGCAAAACCAATTCGGTAGTTACCCAAGCTCCCGGCTCTGTGCATTGCTCAAATCATTCCCCTCGCGGTATCCTCATCCGCCTCCTGGAGGATCTATGCTTAGGTCGTATGCTCGCACCGTTGTTTTGTCCGGTATTTTTCTCTTATTGCCACTGTTCGTCCACGCACAGGCTCTGTCTTTTGCTGTCGGCACTGCCTCTGCTGCACCAGGCCAAAAATCAACCGGCTATTTGGAAGTCCCCGCTGGTGTCGACGCTGCTACCAATATTCCCGTCATCGTCATCAACGGCGAAAAGCGCGGTCCTGTCCTGGCTCTTGTCTCTGGCGCCCACGGTACTGAATACACCTCCATCATCGCGCTTGAAAAACTCATCAACCTACTTGATCCCTCTCAAATCACCGGCACTGTTGTCCTTGTGCCGCTCGTCAACATTCAATCCTTCGAACAAAAGGTCCCCCATGTTAACCCCGTCGACAACAAGAGCATGAACCGCTTCTACCCTGGGAAAACCGATGGGACGCAAACTGAACGTGCGTCCCTTCTTATCACCAAACAAATCGTTGACCGATGTGATTATCTCATCGACTACCACGGCGGCGATCTCGATGAGAGCCTCCGCCCTTACGCGTATTGGGCACCCACTGGCAAGGAAACTCAAGATCGAATATCAAAAGAGATGGTCCTCGCGTTTGGACTCGATCACATCATCATATGGCGCGACCGTCCCACTGACCTATCCGCCACTCGCTACCTCGACAACACCTCTACTGCTCGCGGCAAACCTTCTATCGTCGTCGAAGCTGGCTACGCCGGCACCGTCGAAACGGATGACGTGGCTCTTCTCGTCGACGGGACACTCAGCACTATGCGTGCTCTCAAGATGCTTTCAGGAAGTCCTCGGCCCATCGAAAATCCTGTCTGGCTCGACAAAGTCGTGGACGTCTTGTCCGACGGCCCTGGCATCTGGTACCCGCTTGTGAAGCGTGGTGCCTATGTTCAAGAGGCTATGAAAATCGGATTGGTCACCGACTACTTCGGCAAAGCTAGGCTCGAAGTTCGCGCTCCCGTCTCTGGTGTTATCTTGCACATCAACGCGGTCCCATCCCTCAAAAAAGGCGACAACGTTGCCGACATCGGCGCCATCGCCGCCCACGCCCCCTAATCTAATCTGATTTCAGCCGGCCCACGCGCCCCCCGCCCGCGGTCTGCTGCGCAGCAATCGGATAAATGCTCCTTGCAGCACGGGTCAGTACGTACGTCAGCGATGTGCGGAGGATTGACGCGAGACGAATCTCTTTCATCAAAGGCTTGTGGCAGTCCCGGAGTTCGAGACCTCCGCCGCCTTGCCGCCACGTACTGCCACGTCTTCAGAAACTCCATTGGATGGCGAACTGCAGTACCCGTGGGCCATTGAGCGCATTGATCACAAGCAGCGAGCCGAACCCTGGTCGCGGAACCAGGTAGCAGTGCTGTTCTACGTTCCGGCCGTCTCCACAGGTTGAGCCGAAGGGATCATACTGGACTTGGTTCACGCCTGTTCCGTTCTGGACATAATAATTCGCGTGATTTAGCAGGTTGAAAGCCTGTGCCTCAAACGTGATCGAGTGGCGTTCATTGACATTGAACCTGCGTGCTAGGGCCAGATCGATTTGCTGAGTCCAGGGACCGTAGAACGAATTCAGGCCCGCCAGAGGACTGGGGCCGCCGCCATTGATGCCAAGAGCGGAGTTAGCCGTGGATTGCAGAGCGGCAGTGTTGTTGATGAGATTTTGCCGAGCATTATTCGGGCAGCCTTGACTAAGGTCGTCAGCAGCACATGAGACATCGATCAGCGGAGCGTAGGGACGGCCGGAAGCGAACTGCATCACTGTGCTGATCTTCCAATTCGATAACGCGCTTCGCCAGACATTGGACTGCAGGTGCGAGCCGATCGCAGGCTCAAAGATCCCGGCAATCGAGAGGCGATGGCGCTGATCAATCAGATAAGGGGCGTGTGTATTGCTCAAATCGAATTGATTGCTGAAATCCACACCGTGCGACATGATGTTTTTTGAGAGCGTATAGGCGGTCTGGAATGCCAGACCGTGGTGAAAACGACGCTGTGCCTGCGCGAAAAAAGAATTGTAGTTATTAATGCCTGGCGAAATCAGGGCGTTGATTTGACCCAGGCTGGGGGTAAGGCGCCCCTCGGTAAGAATGCCGGAGTCCAGAGTCGGAAGCACAACGGAGCGCCCGCCAGCGCACAGGCCGACATTCGTCGCTCGTGCCGGGCAAAGGGTGTACGTAGTCGTGCCAGAAGGGGGATTGAGATTCATATCAAAGGCGCTGGAAGAAATCAGATGAATTCCGTGCGTCCATGTGGTCCCAACTGTAACCACAGTGTCTGACAGGATCTCGCGTTCAATCTGCACGCTTCCTTCGAGAATGTAGGGGAAACGGAAATGTGGGTCGACCAAAGAAATGTCGGGCGCGGAGAATGGTGACTGTTTTGTGAGCTGGTGGGGAAAGGCTGCAATTTGCTGATCCGGCGATAGGCCTGAATCATATCCAAGAGAGACCGAGGCCTGCTGTGACAACAATCCATTCGACACCACCGCATTGCGATAGTTCAGGCCATTGAGATTCTCGTAGAACATTCCAAAGCCGCCACGAATGACAGTCTTGTCCAGCGGTTGCCAGGCAAATCCCACCCTCGGCGCGATGCGCTGGTAGCGATTGGGAAACTGACCGGTCAAGGGAAATGCCGGGTTTTCTTTCGGCTGGGGATAGATTTGGAAGTCTTCGCGCACACCGAAATCTACGGTCAGATGCGGACGAACACGGTAGGTATCCTGCAGGTAGAAACCGAGGTACGGCACGTTGAACGAAAACCTCGGTTGGCCGGTGGTTTGGAAGAAATTGTCGTAGATCCCGAGGGCGAAGTTCGTCAGGCTGGAAAAGGTAAAGGTGCCACGAAAGGTTCCGTTTTGTGCCTGAGCATCAGGATCGAAACCGCCAAAGGCCAGATCAGTCACGTGAGCCCGAGCGAATTCCCCTCCAAACTTCAATGTGTGAGCTCCCCGCAGATAACTCACATGATCGGAAAGCTGCCAGAACGCTTCATTGGTACGCCCGCCAGCAAAACCGGCGTTGCCCAGTTCAAGTTTGCTGCCGTCTGCACCCTCGCCACTCGCCGGGAGTAGCACCACACTCGGAAGGCCTGGGTTCACGAGCCCAGTAGGAGTTGAGAATTGATCATCGCGGGAGAAGCTGGAGCGCAGTTCGTTGAGCAGACTGCTGCCAAAGGCGTGACTCCAGCCAAGGTTGGCATGGTAGTCTCGCACGAAGCTGTTGGCCAACGTGCTGATCCCGAACATGGGAGTGTTGCTCGCCGTGATCATCCCAGCGGGCGAATCAAACCGGTTCCAATTCAGACTGAGATAGAAGCGGTCGTCTTTGGCGTCGCGGTAATCGAACCTGGTAAATGACGACCAGTCATTCCGAAATCGTTGCCGCACGCCTAAGTTCGAGTCGATCGCATTTAACGCGTTCGACACCTGCTGCAGGTAAATTGGGTTCGAGGGATCTGGCACACTGACGTTCCCGGGAACTGGGAGCGACCCATTGGGGGCGGGAAGCTGTACGTCGGCGGGCACCTGGAAATCACCTTGGCTCAGCTGTCCAAATGCGGGATTGATGACCGAGATCGGATTCTTTTGGCTTTGCTGCTCATAATCGGCAAAGAACCAGACGTGATGGCGTACGATCGGTCCGCCCAGGCTGCCGCCAAATTGCTGCAGGACATTCAGCGGCCGAGGGATGCCGGCTGCCTTGTCCACTGCATCGTTCGCCCCGGTTCCGGAATTGCGGTTGTAATAGAAACCGCCGCCATGCAAACTATCGCTCCCCGAGCGGGTCACGACATTGACGAAACCCGTGGCCGCACCACCGTACTCGGCGCGGTAGGGCGAAACGGCGACCTGGAATTCTTCGATGGCATTCTCGCCAAAAATGTAAGGAACGCGTTCCCCGCCACGGGCCGCTCCGAAGTAATTGCTGGTTGCAATGGCGCCGTCTACCGTAAAAGAATTGGCTCCATTGGCATTGGCGTATCCGGTGTCTTGGCCTCCGTCTTCACCGGCGAAGGTCACCAAGCCTTGTTGCCCGTCTGGCGAGGCATTGGGGACAAGCAATGCGAAGTCCAGGAATCGGCGGCCGCTGAGGGGCAGACCGTCAAGCATTTCTCGGTTCACCACTGTACTTAGGTCCGATTCCTCCGTCCGAAGCAGCGGAGACTCACCCATGACCGTCATCGACTCGCTCCCCGCGCCCGGTTGCAGTCGAACATTCACCGAGGTGTCTTGGCCAACCTGCACGTCGACTCCTTCAACAACTTGAGTGCGGAATCCGCTTGCCTTTACCTCCATCGAATATGTGCCCACCGGCTGGGCGGGAAAAACAAATATGCCCGCGGAATTTGAGTTGCGTGTTACGGCTGTACCTGTTGCGCGTGAAATGACTGTGATCGTGGCGTTAGCAATGAGTGCACCGGTGCTGTCAGCGGTGAGGCCTCGTATAAGGCCGCTGGTGACAGACGTTTGCGCTATCGCGGCGCCACAGGTGGACGCTATCCAGAGAAATCCTATGATCTGATTGCGGAAGTGCCGAATGAAACGATTCGAGCGCCGCATATGCGACCTCCACTCAGCAATGGAACAAAAACCCTCTCCCCGGTCATCGGGGAGAGGGTGCTTAGCAGGCAAGTGTGTTCTTAGTCGTCCGTGTCAGCGTTGGTGGGTGCCGCCTTGTTGAAGTCGCTCGGCGGGTGCACCTTACTCTCACCAGGATAGGGCCGCGTAAATCCGGTGGTCAGGTACCAGTTCAGGTGGTTGACGGCATCCGGGTCTTCGGCGTCAGGCTTGGTGAGTTTGCCGGCGAAGAGCTGCGCCTTCTTCTCCAGCCAAGCCTTCCGCAGGGCCTGCATTGCAGGGCTGCCCCTCTTGTCGACTGAGGCGGTGGTAACGCCCTCGTCTAGCGGGACCTGGTTCGGGACGTGCCTCCACGGCTTGAAGTTCTCCTCGGGCGGTGTGCCCTGGACGAAAGCCGTCCTCATCGGCGATGCCACGAGGTCGAACTGGTTCATCGGCGGCAGACCGAGAATTTGCTCGATCGTCCGGGTCATGTTGACCTGCGTGTAGTAGGTGTGGTCGGTGGGTCCATTCTGCACCGCATAAGGGCTGACAATGTAGCCCGGGCTGCGATGACCGTCGACGTGGTCAACGCCGTTCTGCGCGTCGTCTTCTTCCATGAAGATCGCCGACGAAGACCACACTTTGCTGTGGCTGATGTAGTCGATAATGCGTCCCACGGCCAGGTCGTTATCGGCCTGTTGCGCTTCCGGCGTCGGCGGGCCGCCAGTGTGGTCGTCCATGATCCACAGGATGCTCAACGCTGGCACCGTATTGGCTGCGAGGTCCTTCTTGAAGTCCTGCACCCACAGATCCACGCGGAACTGGTCCGGGATGCCCAGATCGAACTGCGGGAAGTTCTTGATGAGGTAGTTGGACACAGCCGGGACAGAAGACTCTGCCTGGACCGTGTTCTGATAGTAGAGCGTGCTCTCCTGCCCCGCCTCGAATTTCTTGGCGTCGGAGTAAAACTGGCTCCAGCTCGGCTCGCTGGTCGACCCGTTCGGCTGCAGGAACGTATCGTTTTCAACGTATTCTCCGTAGATCTTCACCGACAGACCGGCGGCTGCCGCCTCCGACCACACGAAGCCTTTTTTCTGGTAGGCCATCGCGTCGCCGGCGTTCCCACCTGGATAGCTTCGGTTCCAGTCCGGCGACTGGATATCGTCGGCGTAGGGCGCCATGCCCTCGGAAATCCACTGGTGACCGTCCGCCGATTGACGGCTCGGGTCGTAGAAATTGTCCAGGAGCGGGAAGCGCTTGATCAGCTTGTGTGCGTTCGGGGTGTCCTTAGCCCCGAACACCGCCAACGAGGCGTCACCATTTCCGGCGGCCACGTCGCCCAGGACTTGATCATAGGTGCGGTTTTCGCGGACGATCAGGAACACGTGCTTGATCAGCGACGGATCGCCGATCTTCACCGGGATTGCCACCGGCTTGGCATGCGGGTTGCCGCCGCTGGCAGACCTGATATTTTCTGCCAGATCCCAGTGGTTGTTCTGGTAAACCTTTCTAGTCATCGCCTCCAGGGTGTCGCTATCCGGCACGGGAACGATGCTGACGGTGCCATTGTCTTGGTGGGTGTTGTAGTCGCTGACGCCGTAGTCGGTTTCGAACGAATTCCGCGTGCCGATGCCTTTGTCGTTGGCAACGAGGAGAGTGTTATTGGCCGCGTCCAGCACGACCGAACTCGGCGCATAGGCTACCGGAATCATGCCACGGACCGCGTCCCCCTCGTCGTCTCTGAGGTCGACAACCGCGATCGCGTTGGCATTGTACAGGGCGACGTAAGCAACACCCTTCTTGGCATCAACAGCGATCGAGTTCGGGCCGGCACCGTAGGCTGGTTTCCGCTCGCCGGGGACTCGGATCGGCAGCCCAAGGTCGATCGTGCGCTCCACCTCGTTGCTGTCCGTGTCGATCACCGAGATGGTGTCGCTATACGCATTGGCGACCAACAGCTGCCGTCCGTAGAACGCCATCCCAGTCGGGTGTAGACCGGTTGAGATGGTAGCGGTGACCGTCATCGAGGGCAGGTCCACCACGGAAACGGTACCGGTGGTCGCGGCGCCAACTACCGGGTCAGCCACGATCTCAGTGCCGGCGGAATAGACCTGGAAATCCGACTCGGTCGCGGCTCGGCCACCCTCGTTGCTGACGTAGGCGGTCGTGCCGTCGCTGGTGATCACGATGCTGTGGGGCGCGTTGCCAACGCGGATCTGCTGAGCCTGCCGCTTCGCGCTCAGGTCGATTCTGGCCAGCGTATCGTTCTGATTCAACAGGGCGTAGGCGCTGTTGCCATCCTTCGAGAGTGCGACGCCTCCGGGATAAGAGGTGCCCGCACTATAGAACGTGCCGCAGGGTCTGGCATAGGGGCCGATAGGGCTGTTCGGAAAGCAGGAGATGAATGAACTGCTGGGTGGCACGCTGATCTGGGCATCGTCTTCCAGCAACCCATTGGCAGCGACCTTGGCGATGGTGACGTAGCTACTGTCCTGGCTGAACACCAGGTACTTGCCGTCCGCCGAATAGGCTATCCCGCTGTAGCTGCCGCTCGAATCCCCGAAGGGGCTGTAGTTCTGCAGGACAGCACCGGTGTTGGTGTCGAACACCTCGACCGCCTCCGACGCGCCCAGGGTGAGGACGACCGCGGTATGAGTGTTTAGATTGGGGTTCAGAGCGATGGATTTCGCGCGCACGCGGATGCCAAGGTCGATCTGGATGCCACCTGGGCTTATGATCTGGCCATTGCCGACAACCCACGAGCCGTTCGGCTGCGGACCGGTAACGTAAGTCGGGTACGGCACGGACTGGGCAGCAGCAATCGCCGGAAAACTCAACCCCGCCGCCAGCAGGCTGGCGAGCGGACCCAGACGCTTCTTTCGAGACTTTTTTCGAGAGTTACTCTTGATTATTCTGCGAGCCATTTACCGTCTCCTCGTTGAAATTTTCATCCCGCAAGCGGGATCGGCCCTGCGATATCGGGGTGGAAATATGAGCGAGGATGGTAGTCGCGAATCTTTACAGGCTTATGACGATCAGGTGAAACTTGCGTTACATGGGCTGAACTTTTTCCTCATGCAGTGCTGATGGTGCTAGTTTCCGCTCAGCAGAGCCTTTCGTGGACGTCGTTTTTCGTGTTTTCTGGTGAAGTGGGCTGCCTCAACCCAATCACGATCGGGTGGTACCCGCGTCTAGTTCCGTGCTGTCGTCGAGCAGCGCGCGCAGGGGCCCCAGCCAGGGTTCGTAGCGCCGCCAGCGCGCGACGGAGGTCCGGTAAATCGGCTGTCGGGTCTGCCATTTACTGGGGGTCCTTACCGCTCGCGGATTGGATTCGGGATGCAGGCATGCACTGTGCCACGCCAAGCCGCAGGCTGCGATGATCCCCCGAATGACTGGTTCAGGGGAGCGCGTCAGCTCCTCGTAGTCGACCTCAATGAAGCGATCCGCCGGCAGTGCGCTTCGCCAATGCTCGATGAGCCGCTGGTAGCTGCGGAAATACGCGACCAGTTCGGGACCTCCGGTCGGAAACGCCAAGCTCGGATGGAAATGGGTTTGATGGATCGACAACGCCGTGTCGACTGCGGTGCGGCGGCAATGGACGATGCTTGCGCATGGGAGTGCCACGTGGATCAGCCCGGCCCACAGGAAGTTGAACGGCATCTTGTCAGTCACTCGCGCCGCCTTCGGCGCGATCCTACCCAGCACGCGAAGATAGTCGTTTGCCGCCTTGGCCAGGAACGGTGTTTCGTTCCCGGCCGAGCCGAGACGATGCCACTCCGCCCCCCGTTCGTTCCAGAAATTCAACTCGCCGCCCGCCCCGACCTCAGGATGCATCGAGATGATCTGCTCGACCAGAGTAGTGCCGGACCGCGGCATGCCGATGATCAGCACCGGGGATGCGTCGCAGCTCCCGAGTCCGGGCGCCCGCGCGAACAGTTCGGGTGAGCAACCGGCAATCAGGCGGTCGATCTCGATGGAGAACGCGGCCGAGTCAAAGGACCCGGAACCCCGACGCACGGCGTCGGCGGCATCGAAATGCTGCATCGCCAGGGCGTAGTCGCCAAGATCGTCCGCCGCCTTGCCGATCGCGAGATGAAGCCGCAGGCGTTGCGCCGCTTCCAGCCCCGGCGTGGCGAGGGCGGTTTCCATCCGTTGAAGCAGACCGTCGTCCTCGCTCGTGACGCGGCGACACCGGACCAGATCGTAGTAGCTTCCCGCCAGCAGAGGCGCGATCTCGATCGCGAGTTGGAAGCACTGGCGCGCTTCGTCGAAGCTGCCATACTCCGAAAGCAGATGGCCCAACAGATCGTGCGCCATGGCGTTCTTCGGGTCGAGCGCCAGCGTCTTTCGCAGCACCAGTTCTGCTTCCTGATTGCGATCCTCGGATAGCAACACCCGCGCCTTGCCTAGTCGGCCGAAGCTGGCCTTGCCTCCGCTCGCCGCCGCACGGCGGAAACAGGCGATCGCCTCGTCGCGATGGCCCAGTTCGTAGACCAGGGAACCGGCGCGGAACCACGCCTCGGCCAAGGATGGAAGCAGCTGAGTGGCGTGGTCGTACGCAACGATCGCGCCGCGGATGTCGCCGAGCTTCTCCATGGCGATACCCAGGCGGAAATATGCATCTGCGTAGTGTGGGTCGCTGGCGACGGCCTGCTGCAGTGCAGCGATGGCATCCGCTACGTGGCCGACCTCGAGGCAGGCGAGTCCGAGGTCGTGCTGGATGACGGGGTCGGACGGCTGCAGCTGGGCTGCATCGCGCAACGGCGCGATCGCATCCGCTGGTCGACCAGCCCTGAGGAACTCAGTGGCCAGCGCCAGAAGCGGCACCACCTGCTGCGGCGCCGAATTTTGAGACTGGGACATGGCGATGAACCTGGCGTGAAACCCGTTAGCGTGGCCATCGAAATCGCCAGCGCAAATTGGTACCCGGCAATGATCTATCAACCAGGAGAATCTTGACAAACACCGTGCACCGCTGGCGTGGTCACCTGCTGCGCCTCACTTGGGGGTCGTATGGGCGACAAGAACTGAGGACTGGTTTCGTGCAATCCTTCCTTGGTTCACAGATCCAACAAGAAGACACAAAGAGGCGCCGCCAAAAGCGGCGCCCCTTTTCTGGGTTAAGCTACTGCTTTCAGGTCCTTACTGTCCGCCTCCCTTTCCAACCCCTTCGACGACAGGAGTTGCAGTCTGCAATTTCAACAACTGTTCGCGGTTGTGGCGGAGGTCGGCGCCTGAGCGCTCGGTCGGGTACGGCCGATCCCCCATCAGACCCTTCCAGATGACCCGGTTGAACACTTCCGGATCGACGCGGTCTTCTTTGCTGAAATCGAAGTTCTTGGTTCGTTCCTCCCACCAGGCTGCGTCATGGGTTGGTTTCGGTATCGACGCCAGGTTGAGCGAAGGTGGCGGAGTGATGGGGAGCGTTGTATTGAACAGGACTGCCGCAGGAGTTGCGTGGAACGTCCACTCGGATTGATCTGGATCGAAAGCATCTGCCATGGGCGGCAAGCCCGCATCGTGGACACCCAGATTCTGCAAGCCAAGCACTTCCTCGATGGTGCGCAGGATGCTCGGCGTGGCGTAGTGGGTGGAAACTACGGCTCCCTGCTTCACGTACGGCCCGGCGACGAAGACAATGCTGCGGTTCGCGCTAACATGATCGGCGCCATCCTGCGGGTCGTCCTCGACAACAAACACCAGCGTGCTCTTGGCATAGGGACTGTGCGCAATCTGATCAATCAGCAATCCAACGGCATAGTCGTTGTCGGCGGCCTGCAACTCCGGCGTGTTCACGCCGTAGATTGCACTGCCGAAGCTGCCGAAGTGGTCGTGTGAGAAGCGCACCAGGGAAAGCGAGGGGAAGCTGTGATTCTTGACCTGCTGCTGGAATTCGCGCGACCACTCCTGGAAACGGAAGAAATCGGGGAACGCATTGTCGTAACCGCGGAAGCAGAAGTCGGTACGACCCTCCAGGGAAGGATGCGCCGGGAAGGCGACCTGCACTGGCGGCGTCATATTGCAGGGATCAGTGATGTTCACGCTAATCTGGAAACCGCGGCCCAGGTCCAGAAAGAACCCGTAGTTGCGCACGGAGCGACCAGCGCGGATCGCCGCATCCCAGATATAGCCAAGCCCTTGTTCGTCGTCGGGACCATCGGCGGCGACTTCGTTGGCGTTGCCAGGGAGAAGATTGGGATCATTCGGGTACAACGGTTGCCAGGCCTGCCGCTGTGCGACTCCGCTGATCCCGACGTTGACGTTGCGGTCGGTTCCCTCGCTGTCGTAGGCAGAGCCACCCTTCCCGTAGTTGATGACCTGGCTCTTTTCCTCGAAGTCGAGGGCTCGGCCCGCGGTGGACCACTGCCAGCCGTCCATGCTGCCGTTACCGGTGTCGTAAAAGTTGTCGAAGTCCACGAAGTTATTGGCGATGGCGTGCAGGTTAGGCGTGACCGACTGCGGGAACTGGGTCAGCGATGGGTCGCCATTGCCGACCGGGAGATCGCCGAGTACCTGGTCGTAGGTGCGGTTCTCTTTGATGATATATACGACATGCTTAATGCGCTGCCGCAGGAAGCTCATGGTGGCGGCAGCGCGGCGGCTGATCCGGAAGTTGAAGCCATTGTTCTGCGCTACGATCGCGGTGAGTTGCTCCAGTGCGTCGGTGCCGGGCACAGGCATCACCAGCAGGTTGCTGTGCATGTTTTGCCAGGCATAGTTGTTGCCGGATCCGTTTTGCGCAGAAACGCTGGTGCAGGCCGATCCGTAGTTGCCCCCGGCGTTGATGAAGCGGCAATTGAGTGGGTTGGGTCCGGTGTTGCTCTTTCCGTTGACCACGTACAGCGTGCTGCCATCGGGGCTGACGCTCGAGGAATTAGGCTGCCATCCGGTGGGAATCAGGCCGACCACAGCGGAATCTTCGCTATCCAGCCGAATCACGGCCACGTTGTTCGTGCCCCCGTTGGTGACAAACGCGGTCTTCTCATCGGGCGAGAGCGCAACGCTGTTGGGGTTGCTGCCTTTCGGGAACTTTCCCTCTTCGCTCAACAAATTCGCTGGCGCGCTCGTATTCACCCTTCCAGTCACGCGATTGGAATTGGTGTTGATAGTGACCAGCGCGTCGGCATTGCCGACGGCCACAAACAGCCGGCTCTGGGAGTGGTTTAACACCATCTTGCCGGGGTTCCCGTTTACCGGGATACGCTTAGACAGCGTGAGAATTCCACCTGAGATCTGAAGCTCGTCGATCTCACGGTCGCGCGCGCTCGACACGTAGACGGTATTGCTTCCTTTAACCACGACACCGAAAGGAAACTCTCCGCCGGCCACACCCGTTTGCGCTGGGTTGATGACCCCAGGGCGCAGGTCATATTCAGACAACACAACGCCATTTACAACGTCGACGGCCGTCACCGAGTCGGTTTCCCAGTTGGCCACTATGACGGTGCTTCCATCGCCGGTGATGCCAACTCCAGCGGCTGTGGGTCCGATTTGCGTCTCCAGGTTCATGAGGCCGCCCTTATGGTTGAGCGAGATCGGCGTACCGACTTCAGCCCACTGACCCGCTGTCTGGGCGTAGGTGTGCAGGTTGTCATCGGGTCCTCCCGCCACGTAAAACTTGGAGCCGTCCGGGCTCCATACCAAGCCCCCGAAGGCACGGGGCACGAAGACGACCTGTGTCTTGGCGGGCGCGCTCGGATTGGATATGTCGTAAACAAAGACGTATTCGCTGGAGTCCTGCGGCTGGACCTTGCCGGTGGCATCCCGCAATTTATTGAAACCACTGGTAAGGATCAGCAGTGTCTTGCCGTCAGGGCTAATCGAAGTAGTCTGCGCCCCGTCCACGGCACGGTTCGGATAATCGGGCAGGTTCACCGTCAAGTCTTGCAGCGATGATCCAGGTGCAGCGTCAGGCGTAATGGTCGCGCCCGTCGGAAGGATGGTCGATTGCGATGCTGTGGCTGACGGGGCTACGCCGATCACGCAGCCCACAACGAGCAGGACGGCGAAGATGAACCTCTCAGGTCGACTGAATTTCCGCATTACATCCTCCATTTGCTTTGCGACAAGCTGTGGGAATAAAGCTTCTGGGCTTCTGTTGAGTTTCTGTTTTTGATCTAGGCGAAATGTTGGACGTCCATCACGACTACGTGAACACTTATGCGCATCGGTCACTGAGCTGAAACCTGGATGCTGTTCCTGCGGGTTTTGACTAACCCTGGGCGGCTATGCCGCCCAGGTCGTGCTTTGTTGGTTGTATCTAGCGGAGGCTGTTGGTCAGCGATGTGGCCTGCGCATCGAGCGCGCTCAGTGGTTCCAGTCCGAAACGTTCTTCGATGGTCTTCAGGATCGAAAGCGTGTCGTACTGGGTGTGGTCAATGAATCCGCGCTTGGCAAGCGGTCCGATGATGATGGCAGGAACCCGCGAGCCATCGCCCCAGATGCCGGTAACAGGGGGCGTGACATGATCCCATCGGCCACCATGCTCGTCGTAGGTCACAACGATGAGTGTGTCTTCCCAGTAATCACTGTTCCTCACTGCGCTCACAAGATCAGCGACGTGCTGCTGGCCCCGCAGAAGACCAGCGTACCCGGGATGCTCGTTGTCGGGCCCCAGCGCCTTGATGAAGGACACCTTCGGTAGCCGCTCCTCCTCCAAATCCTTGAAGAAGTTGTTCTCGTCCTGCAGGTGTGCCGCGGATACCGGATTGCGGGCGCCGTTTTTGAAGGGAGCGTAGTTGTCGTAATAGGCGAAGGGTTGGTGGTGCCACTGGAAGAGAGGATCAACGGGCGGGTTCGGAGGGACGACGCCGTTGTTGGCGGGGTTGCTCACCGTGCTGGCCAGCGCATTGTCCCAGCCGCCGGAGTACCACTTCCAGCTGATGTGTTTCGCGCTGAGGCGGTCACCGATCGTTGGACGGTAGGGACGGGTCGGATCGGACGGATCGCTGTCATTCAGGGACGGCAGCAAGGCCGGGCTGCCCGCAGTGGAGGTCGTCGGAACCAGGTTCGCGGAGAAAATCGTGTTAACGGCATAGGTATTGTCAAACGTCTTTCCTGGGACGGTAAACGACATGCCGCCGATGGGGGTGATGTTGCCATCGTGCACGATCTTGCCGGTCGTGGCATTCACCAGGAGCTGGCCATCCGTATCCAGAATCGCCTGCATGCCGGTCGCTGCGTTGGGATACACCGGAGCCGCGGCTGAGATCAGGAACTGATGGTTGAGGAAGGATCCGCCAAAAGCCGCATGGAAGAAGTTGTCTGCCATCGTGTACTTCTGAGCGAGCAGTCCTTCGGGCATATTGGTCGCGTCGAAGTAGCTCATGGTCAGGCCAGGGTTATCGCTCCAGGTGACAAACCAGTCCATGGCGCCACCGTCAATTTGCGACTGCTCATGCCAGTAGCGGTGAACCAGGTCGCCAGTCGTGTCGTTGGGCTGGAGTGTGGAGTTCTTCAGAACGTCGTAGGGAAGGAGGGTGTTGAGTCCCGGCGTAAAGCGCGTATCGATCTTGCCGGCATCGATTGGTTGTGGCGGGGTGGTGAGCGTCAAGGACCCGGACACAAGGCTGAAGGGCTGGCCGGTTTGCGCGCTGAGAGAATGATCAAACCGGTCGGTCTGATTCAGCGATTTGGGCGAGGCATGTGCCAGACCGTTGGCTCCCGGGAATAGTCCATAGAGAGAGTCGAAGCTCCAGTTTTCCTGGTAGATCACAACAATGTGCTCAACCTTGCTCAGCTTGGAGTGGGATCCGCCCTCTTCTGCCAGCACTTGGGCTGAAATCAAACAGAGCAAAAGAGCAAGCAAAACCAAGCGCCGCGGCGCCCGGAACGTTTCCCGAGTGGAATACGATTCCATGTACTTCCTCCTGATTTTTATTTTGGGGCCATTCGACCTGGGTGAGTCGGTAGCCGAGAGGGTACGGACTGCGTGTTAAGGAAGCATGTCATGGATGTGAATATCTTGTTAAATCCGGGCCAGAAGACAGAAAAAGAGTTCTTTCGGAGCGCCTCGGGAGACATTTGGACACGAACCTGGCACGGGCACTTTGGGTAAAGTTGACGGTAACCGAGCCACTTGCCCACCGCACCGACACCGTCGGCGCCGCCGAAAATTCGTCGGCACGAGGTGGAGCCCCCCACCTCGACATGAACGGACCACTGCAGCCTACCTGTCTAAGGCTTACAACCCGTGCTGACGATTCCAGTGAGGACGGGCAGCGGTGCCTGTTTATTGGCCGCGAGAACTGTGTTAAAGGCAGCGAGTTCCTGTTGATTCAAGTGCTTCCAGTTCGCCAGATCCTTGTCGAGGGCGTCGCAGCTTTGTTCCGCTGCTGACCGAACGGCGTCGGCCGGACGCATGTCGGCATTCTCCAAGCTGACCAGGATCCGGGAGAGGTCGCGGTTCACCGGTCCAAATCCCGGAGCGCGCTTGGTCCCCTTGTCGATGGCATCAATCTTTTTTTCGAACTCGGCTACCGCGTCCTTCACCTCTTTGGTTTCAGACTGCTCGAGAGCGTCCCTACGTTGGGTCAGAGCCTTAAGCAAATCTGCGACCTTGTAAAAGGCGTCCGAACTCGCCTTCATACCTCGGGTGATTTGCTGGACTAAATCGAGTTGCCCAGACAAGTCGGCGGGCGAGGCATGGACTCGTGGATCAAGTTCCACCGTGAGAGGCTGTCGCAGGCTCTGAGCGCCAAAACGCAGTTCGATGGTGTACTTGCCGGGCAAGACTAGCGGTCCGCTAGGTTGCAAGCGCGGCGTGAGGCCGGGTACGGCGTGATCGGCCAATGTGTATTCGGTGTACTCCAGCAGTTTGCCGGAGTACCCGTAGGGAAGCGAAAGCGGAGCCGGATACCGCAAATTCCACACAAAGCGATTGACGCCCACAGCCTTCGACAAAGTGGCTTCTGGGGCAAACCAATACGTTGGAGCATTGGCCGGAAGATACACGGACGGCTTTGGGGCGCTAGAAAATCGCGCGATCTCGGCGCCCTTCCCATCGTAAATCGTGAGCGTCACTTCGTCCGTGGTTGGGTTTTTTAGGTAGTAGTAGAGGATCGCTCCGTCGGGCGGGTTCTGACCGGCCGGAGTTTCGATGGGATACGGCGTGTCCTGATAGTTGTCCCACCTCACACGCATGGCAGGTGCAGGCACGAACAGCTTCGCATCGGCAGCGGTGATTTGCGGACTGATTTCGCGGAGCGGGGTGATGTCGTCGAGAACCCAGAGGCTGCGTCCAAAAGTCGAGATCACCACGTCGTTAGCATGGACCTGGAGATCGGTGATCGGTGCCGCGGGCAGATTCAGAGAAAGGGGCTGCCAGTGTTCGCCGCGGTCCCACGAGATGTATACGCCTGTGTCGGTACCGGCGTAGAGCAGGCCTTTACGTTTCGGATCTTCGCGGACCACGCGGACCATTTCGTGTTCCGGAAATCCGTCAACAATCTTCTGCCAACTCTTGCCGTAGTCATCGGTGCGAAGGACATTAGGAGGAGTTGACTCTCGCCTTCCACCCACGGTCAGGTAGGCGGACGCCGGATCGTGATGCGAGGCTTCGACATAAAGGATCTGGGCAGGTTCGGTCAATCCGGCAGGAGAAACGTCTTGCCAGTTCTTTCCACCATCGCGGGTAAGTTGAACGAGCCGGTTGCTGGTGCCAGCCCAAATCACGCCAGAACGCACGGTTGACGGCGTCAAGGCCGTGATGGCTGGAGGACGTGGCTTGTCCGGATCGGGCTTCTCCGGTTCTTCCTGGTCGCCATAGCCGGTAAGATCGGGACTGATCTCCCGCCAGCTTTGTCCTCCATCCACGGTCTTGAGCACAAACTGCATGCCTAAATAAAGGGTGGACACATCCTGGGGCGAGAAGACCAGAGGCGGCATTTCCGAGGCACGATATTTCTTGCCGCGCTCGAAGAGGGTTGCGATTTGGCCGGTGGATTCGTCGCGACGAACCACCGTGCCGAACCATCCCCCGCTGTAGACCAGATTGGGATGCGCCGGGTCTGGAGAGATGAACGCGTACTCGAAGCCGCCAGTCGAATACCAATCCTGCAAAAGGATCTCGCCATAGTCGCTGCGACTGAGCACGGCCGCAGTACCACTGTCTTGCTGAGCGGCATAGACGCGATAGGGGAACAAGTTGTCAGTGGAGACGTGATAGAACTGGCCTGTCGGTTGGTTGTACCAGGAACTCCAGGTTTTGCCGCCGTCCACAGTGATGATCGCTCCCTGATCCACACCGAACATCATGCGTGCCGGATCGCGGCGGTCGATCCACGCCAGGTGGAAATCGTCGCCGCTGGGAGCTCCAGCGAAAGCCTCGAACGTCTTGCCGCCATCCGTGGAGCGATACATGGAGGTCTGCGCTACGTACAGAACGTCGGGATTCCGTGTGTCGGCGAAAACACGACTGAAATATTCACTGCCAGTCACCCGGGGATCCTTGGTGGACTGTTGCCAGGTTGCGCCTCCGTCATCGGAGCGGAATAATCCCTGCTTCATGATTGCGTACATGCGGCGTCCGCCAGTTTCCGGAGCGATCGCGATACCAAGCCTTCCGCGCGCCTTCTCCGGCAGACCGGTGCCGGCAAGAGGAGTCCAGGTAGAACCACCATCTGCGGACTTCACAATGGCGGAAGTAGCTTCCTTCTCGGAATCGCCGGAGCCGGATGCGGGACGATAGAGCACTGCGTACAACGCGTCGGGATTGCCTGGCTCGGAACATAGGTCGACGACCCCGATCGAGTCTTCGGCAGAAAACACTTTGGTCCAGACCTTGCCGCCGTCCACAGTTCGAAAGATTCCGCGGTTAGCGGTCTTTGCGCTTGCCGGCATGGGCCGCCAAAGTATTCCGAAGCCAATCGAGTTCCCTCCGGCCACGGCGACGTCAGGATTCTTTGGGTCGACGATGACCTCTTGTATGAAAGGCACATCCTCGAGCCCTGCGTTTTTCCACGTGGCGCCGGCGTCGGTCGAGCGATAGACACCATTGCCCCGCGTCTGTTCCCCGGTTCCGACATAGAGGATGTTGGAATCGGACGGAGCAATCGCAAGCGCACCAATGGATGAGACCCTCTCCTTGTCGAAAATCGGATACCAGGTTTGTCCTCCGTCGATCGTTTTCCAAACGCCACCGCCTGGAGTACCGAAATAATAGGTATTTGGGTCAGCCGCGCCGGCAACGGCAGTAACGCGCCCGCCACGAAAGGGGCCGATTGACCTCCACTGCATGCCGGAAAGGAGTTTGCTCTCGATTGGTTGCTGGCTCCAAAGATGGACGGGCAAAATAGCGATGGAGGCGATGAGTGCAAGAAACAGTCGGAGCTGTGCTCTGTGCAGGGCAGCTTTCATCGGGATTCCTGGGCGGCAGCGTGATGACGTTTTGGCGGAACCACGCTAACACAATTTAATTCACGCTGTTGCGGGGCCGGAAGAAGTGGAATTGAAACGGAGCAACCGTGGGCAGAGATGGGCCCCCGCCCCCTCTCTTAGTGGTTCCGTAGAGGATGCAATTTCGACGGGCTACATCAATTCTTGAATAAAAGAGCGGGCCACATCAGGGGGTACGCGACTTTCGGAGTGCACAAGCGCGCCGCTGTTTAGCACCGGCTCGGCGGCGTGCAACGCGGGCAGATCCGTGCGCTCAAAAAACCTTCCGATCGGAATCTCGTCACCCCAGAGCAAAGACTTTTCCATCGCGGCGACCCAGTTGGCGGGATCGTAGGCAGCATCGTCCTCGAGTTTTTTCACACGTGGTCGGAACCACTGATAGGTATTGTCATGGTTGTAGGTGACGCACGGGCTGAACACATCGAGGAAAGAGAATCCCTTGTGCTGGATTCCGTGCTTGATCAGCTCGGTCAGATGTTTCTGTTCTCCGCTGAAGCCGCGAGCAACAAATGTCGCTCCAGCTGCCAGAGCCAGTGAGATGGGATTCACCGGTGCCTCAATGTTGCCGAAAGGCATGCTCTTCGTCTTCATCCCCACGCGGCTGGTGGGCGAGGTCTGGCCTGTGGTGAGTCCGTAAATCTGGTTGTCCATGACGATGTAGAGCAGGTCCACATTGCGGCGCATGGTGTGAATGAAGTGATTGCCTCCAATACCGAAGCCGTCTCCATCGCCGCCAGTTACCATCACCGTAAGTTCGTGATTGGCCATCTTCACGCCCGTAGCTACCGCCAGCGCGCGGCCATGCAAAGTATGCATGCCGTAGGTATTGATGAATCCAGGGAAGTTCGATGAGCAGCCGATACCGCTGATTGTGACCACGTTGTGGTTCGGGATCTGCAGTTCGACCAACGCCTTCTCCACCGCGGCCAGCACTCCAAAATCACCGCATCCGGGACACCAGTCGGGGTCCACCTTGCCTTTGAGGTCGGCCATTGTCACGTGCCACTGGGGTGCTAGCGCGGTCACCATGTTCTCGTCTCCTTAAACCAGGATCTTAGTTCCAGTCGAACTCTCGTGAAGTCGATCTCCTCACACCAAAACTTCATGCGCTGGAACCGAGAGCTTGGTCTTGCCGCTCAGCTGTTCCTTTACGGCTTCCACAATGTGATGCGGCATAAATGGCTCCCCATCGTACTTTCGGATGTGGCCGTCCGCTACAAAACTGGTTTCACTGCGCAAATAGCGGGCAAACTGTCCGCTGTAATTGTTCTCGACGATGATCGTATGGCGAGCGCCTTTCAGGATGTCGACAATAGCGTCGCCGTGCAGTGGCACCAGCCAGCGAATTTGCAGTTGATTCGCGGGAATGCCTTGTTCGGTGAGAATTTCGCAGGCTTCTTCAATCACTCCCTTGGTTGATCCCCAGCCGATGAGCGTGACGTCTGCCTCGCGCGGCCCCCGCAGTTCGGGCGGAGGAACCGCGGCGGTGATACCGGCGACTTTCCGCATCCGCTTTTCCATCATGTTCCGGCGCTTGGTGGGGTTAGTGAACTCGTCGCTGATCAAGACGCCGTCTTCATCATGTTCGTCGCTGGCGGCGGTATGGGTGAAACCGGCGACTCCGGGAATGGCACGCGGGGAAATGCCACTGTCTGTAATTTTGTAGCGCTTGTACCCGCCGTTGCGAGGCACATCTGGCGACGTGATCAGTTCTCCGCGATCAATGACTGGTGCGAAATCCAGGTCCTTAGGGTCGACGCTGAGCCTGCCCTCAGTCAACAGCAGGTCACTCAGAACGATGCCCGGGCATTGGAAGCGATCAGCAATGTTAAAGATCTCGGCGATGATCTTGAAGCTGTCCCCGATATCAAGCGGGCACGCAATCACGCGAGGATAGTCGCCGAAGGCTGCACCCAGCATTTGCCAGAGGTCACCCTGCTCGGTTTTTGTGGGAACGCCAGTGGAAGGACCCGCACGCTGGCAGTCAATTACGACCACAGGGGTCTCCATCATGGCTGAGAGGCCAAGACCTTCACTCATGAGTGCAAACCCGCCGCCGGAGGTTGCGCACATGGAGCGAACCCCTGCGTGTGCCGCGCCGATCGCCATGTTTACGACTCCAATTTCGTCTTCCACCTGTCGCACCATGATGCCCGCTTTGCGAGCGTGCGCGGCCATCCAGTGCAGAACTCCGGTTGAGGGGCTCATGGGGTAGGCGCAGTAGAATTTCACTCCCGCCGCCGCGCCGCCCATTGCCATGGCAATATTTCCGCTCAGAACGGCGTAACGGTTCTGGGTCATCGGCAGAGGCCACGCGAACGGCTTAAAATTGGCTGAGGCATACTCGTAGCCTGCGCGTGCAATCCCTACGTTTTCTCGGACGACTGCATCCCCCTTCTTCTGGAACTGCTCGGCGAGCACTTCCTCGAGTGCTTGGAATCCGACACCCGCCATGCTCAGCGCAGCCCCTAGGGCAAGCGTGTTCTGCGCTACTTTGTTGCGCGAGATATCCGCCAACTTTGAGACTGGAAGCGGGCACAGTTGAACCCCCTGCGCAGCGGTACCCGGTTTGATCGTGTCGGCGTTATAGACGCAGGCCGCGCCTGCCCTGAGCAGCCCGAGATGGCGGTCGATCGCGTCCTGATTCAACGGAATCAGTAAGTCGATCCTGTCTCCCATATTAGTGACTTGTTCCGGCCCGGTGCGGATCGTCAGAAAGGTGTGGCCGCCACGAATGATCGACTGGTAGGCGTTGTAAGCATTCAAATGTAATCCACGCCGGCTAAAGATTTTCGCGAAGATGTCGCCTGGCGTTGCAACACCTTGTCCAGCTGCGCCTCCGATGCCGATGGCAAAGGTCCGCTTCATGGCATTCTCCTAGCGGGGATAAGCTCCCGCGATGTAGCCTTCCAGTTCCTGAATCGTTTGTGCCTGGCCAGAAATCGTCCACTTCACCAGGTCGCCGATCGAGACCACTCCGACCACGGTGTCGTCTTCCAAGACGGGGAGATGACGAAACCGGTGCCTGGTCATCATCGCCATGCATTCATCCACGGTGTGGTGCGGGCTTACAGATATAACCGGGCTGGTCATGATCTCCCTCACCGGCGTGTCTTTAGAAGAACGTCCTTTCAGGATTACTTTGCGGGCGTAGTCCCGCTCCGACACGATGCCGACGAGCCGACCATCAGAAATCACTAGCAAAGCTCCGACACCCTGCTCCGCCATTTTCCTGATCGCTTCAAATACGGACTGGCCCGGTTCGATCGATAAAACTCGATTCTCACCCTTGCTTTTCAGCAGCAATCCGATGGTGTCAGTAAGTTTCATCGCAGGTTCTCATGAGGTTGATGTCGTTCCTGCTGTTAACCCGCTGCTCGACTCGTGCCCCGGATGATCTGGACTGGAGCCAGGTCGTGATCTTCGAAACTCGATTCCTCAGGTTCCGCCTGTACGTCGGGCAGGTTGTGAAGGAGCCTCACACACCGATTCCAGCGGAGGATCGAATCATCGTTGTCGGGCGGGCGCATCTTTTCCGCTTCTTCGAAGTGAAGCATCGCCTGCTTGAACAATGGAACCAGCACCTGCGCCGGCCGTCCCGCGTGCATCTGGGCCTTGGCTCGCCGCTCGTAGAGGAGTCCCTTATAGTAGTGGCGCTCGTAAGAATCCGCAAGGCTCTCGAAGAGTGCCTCTGCCTCGGCGTAGCGGTCACTCACTTGCCCCGTGAACTGATCCGTGATGGCCAGCCCCAGCAGACGTTGCGCCATCTGATTTTCCGGTTCAATGGCCAGAATGTCATGGCAGATTGACTCCGCTTCCTCCGGTTCGTTCAGCGAGCGGTAGAGCGTGACCTTGGAAAACGCCTCCGCAATGCCTTGCTTCGAAATTGCCTTGAGTTGGAACTCCATCGGAGCCTCCCAGCGATCGAATCACTTAATGCTCCACAACAAGTACGCTGCCACTACCGTGCCTAACACTGCGCTGCCGTAGCAAAAGGTGAAAATGACTTCATTCAGGTGTTTGACCTTCAAGCCATCGTAGAGCGTGTAACGGAACCTGTGGGCCCAGTGAAACAGCGGCAGAGAACACAGCACCAGCAGGTAGAGCTTGACCAAAGGCCAGTGGACAAGCGCCAGCAAGTGTTGGTAGCTCGGAGCACCGATCCAGCCCAGCGGAATCGCCAGACCGAACAGAAATAGATGCACAGGTATGAGGAAGGCAGCGACGACACCTCCAGCACTGAACAGCAACCACAACGGAGCCTCGTTTGCCTCTCGCATGATCGCTACCTCAAAACCAGCCAGCTTACAACTCCCGATGCGGCGATCCACACCACATAGTTCGGAGCAGCAATCCACCATTCCGGGATGCGTTTCCCGTGCATCCGTACCGCCATGGCGCGTGGCGCCAGGTTGAACCAGGTAACGGTGTGGAACAACACGAAGATCAAGCTGAGCATGCTGACCACAACCACCCCGGGCGAACGCAAGTGCTGCTGGAAGCGCGCATATGCCTCGGGTCCGTTTCGCAAGGCACGCAGCTGAAGAAGTGTCATCACCACAACCAGTCCCACAAACACGCTGCTCAACTCGCGCAGAATGAATCTCAGATACTGCCACTGTCCCAGCCACCAGTAAACGGAAACTCGGGGGCGGTACCAGCGCGGATGGTATTCGGTGTACGCCGGCGCTTTATGCGGCAGCATTGTGAACGTCCTCTGTCTTGGTCTGACGGTCTTTGTCGCCCCATGGCATGACCAACTTTTTTACCCACTCCAGCGCCGCTTTCACTTTGTACTGCTGAATCGCGCCGGCTGGATCCACATGCTTGGGGCAGACACGAGTACACTCGCCGACGAACGTACATCCCCAGATGCCATCCGGATGCGCCAATACTGCAGTTCTCTCTTCGGCTCCCCGGTCGCGTGAATCCTTGTTGTAGCGCTGTGCCAGTGCAATCGCTGCCGGGCCGACAAATTTCGGATCGAGTCCCACCACCGGACACGCCGAGTAACACAGCGTGCAATTAATGCACATGGCGAATTGCTTATAGTCCTCTAGCTGCTCAGGAGTCTGCAGGAATTCCTGTGTCAAAGGAGGTTCTTCCTGGGGAATCAGCCAGGGCTTCACCGTCTTCAGTTTGCCCAGGAAGTCGCTCACTTCGGTTACCAGATCACGCACGACCGGAAAATAACGAAGCGGCTCGACACGAACTTTGTTTCCGTTGCCCGCATAGGACGATAAGAACGTCGCGCAGCTAAGTCTCGGCTCGCCGTTCACCATCATCCCGCAACTTCCGCAGATGCCCATCCGGCAGGACCACCGGTACGTGAGTGAACCATCCATCTGGTCCTTCACGTGGTTTAGAGCGTCAAGTATGACCCACTCTTTGCGAAACGGGACCTCGTAGGTTTGCAAGGTGGGCTCGGCGTCCCGTTCCGGGGAGTAGCGCGCAACCTCGAGAATAATCGTTTCGCCCATATCAACTCGCCCTTCGTGACGGGGCCAACGTCGCGTCTTGCTTGGCTTCATCTTTCGCTTCGGTCGGATGTTCTTGAGCCTGCCCGTAGACGCGTTCGCCGGGTGGCCAACGGGTGACTTTCACCGGCGCGTATTCCACCCGCATCGTGCCGTCAGGGTTGCGAAACAACAAGGAGTGGGCCAGGAAACTCCGGTCGTCGCGGGCGGGATAGTCCGTGCGCTGATGCGCGCCACGCGACTCCCTTCGGGCCAGTGCACACTGCACGATCGATTCGGCCACATCCAGCATGAATCCTAATTCCAGCGCTGATTGCAGTTCGGTATTGAACGTATGACTGCGATCGTCAAGCATGACGTTCCCGAATCGATGTTGCAGTTCGCCGAGCGTCCCGGTGGCCTCGGTCAGCAATTTCTCCTCGCGGTATATACCTGCGCTCGTTTCGACGGCCTTCTGCATTTCGGTGCGGATGGTCGCGATCCGCTCTTTCCCGCCGCTCTTATGGAGGAATTGCTTTTCCAGTCTTTGCCGCTCGTCCCTGGCCTGTGTCAATACCCTGTCGTGGGGAGCCTCGTGCTCCAGGCAGAACTCCGCGGCGGCTTTACCAGCGCGTGCACCAAAGACGAGGCATTCCGGCAAGGAATTTGAGCCCAGTCGGTTCGCTCCGTTGATGCTGACGCACGCCACCTCGCCCGCCGCGTATAAGCCCGCCAGCGGTGTGGCGCCATTGCTGTCCGTGCTCACACCACCCATCATGTAATGCACCACGGGCCGCACTGGAACGAGGTCCGTCACCGGGTCGATGTTCTGGTATTTCAGGCAAAGCTCACGCACAAACGGCAACTTTGTGTTGATCACCTTCTCGCCCATGTGCCGGAGATCCAAGTGAACCACCGAGCCGTATGGAGTTTCTAACGTGCGAGCTTTCTGTTCCTCTTTTACAAAGGCCTGCGACAGTCGGTCTCGCGGTCCCAGTTCCATGCAACGCAGAACCGGCTTCGGCTCAGGCGTGCCCAGGTTGTAGTCCTGCAGATAACGGTAGCCGTCTTTATTGAGAAGATAGCCACCCTCGGCGCGCGCAGCCTCGGTGATTAGAATTCCGGTGAAGGGCAAGCCCGTGGGGTGATACTGCACGAACTCCATATCTTTCAAAGGAGCCCCGGCACGGCAAGCAAGAGCCATCCCGTCGCCGTTCTTGATGTTGGCGTTGGTCGTGAAAGGGAAAACTCGGCCGCAACCACCAGTACACAGAATGACGGCTTTCGCCGTAATCGCCTGGATCTTACCCGACATCAACTCAATCGCAACTACGCCCATCACGCGTCCGTCATCCACCAGCAGCTTGGTGACAAACCATTCGTCGTAGCGCGTGATGGGATCGTATTTCAAGGTGGTCTGAAACAGAGTGTGCAGCATGTGGAAGCCAGTTTTATCCGCAGCGAACCACGTGCGCTTCTTCTTCATTCCCCCAAAAGCGCGTACGGCGATGTGCCCATCTGGCTCGCGACTCCAGGGACAACCCCAATGCTCGAGCTGGGTGAGCTCCAGCGGCGCTTCTTTGACAAAGGCCTCAACCGCATCCTGATCGCAAAGCCAGTCGCCACCCGAGATGGTGTCGTAAGCATGCTCGTCCAGACTATCGTCTGGTTTCACCACACCGGCGGCTCCGCCTTCGGCAGACACCGTGTGGCTCCGCATGGGATAAACCTTGGATACGACGGCGATGCTGAGCTTGGAATCTACTTCCGCAGCGGCGATGGCTGCGCGCAGACCGGCCCCTCCGCCACCGACAAGTAGAAGGTCGTGTGTCGAAGTGTCCATGGCCACCCCTCGGCGGCTTAGGTAGGATGAGCCGCCTTCCAGTCGGACCCGGTCGCCGACATTCTGCTACTAAAGGGGCCCGCTAGGCAACGGTTTTCGCCCATTTTTTGCGGCTCCAGGCCCTACCGAGTCTTCTGGGAGAGAAAGAATCTCCTCGGTTCGCACTCGCGCGTTTTAACCGGCGCGTGCGGTACCTTGCGAGCGGCGGTCCGATTCTCGGTTGAGGGCTGGACCTGGAATGCAGGCGAGGAATTGAGTAGAGTGGAGGGCTCCAATAACCGATCCGGAACCGGCCTTGTGGCTTCGATAGCGGCGAGCGGCACCCTTGACGCCGCCCATGGAGATCTATGAAGAGATTCTTCCTTCACTCGTTCACGTTGTTGTTTGTCCTGCTGCAAGTTTACACGGCGCAGTCGAGCACTCCACTCCTTCTCCAGAAGCCCACGCTCTCTCAAACCTCGATTGCCTTTTCGTTTGCCGGAGATCTTTGGGTCGTGTCGCGCGAGGGAGGCCAAGCTCGGCTCTTGACCAGCGGGAGCGGAGAAAAGACCGATCCCATGTTTTCTCCAGATGGGAGACTGATCGCTTTCACCGGAGAATACGACGGCAACGTCGATGTCTATGTCATGCCAGCGGGAGGCGGGATCCCGAAACGACTTACTCATCATCCGGGCATTGATGAGGTGGTGGGCTGGACCCCGGACGGTAAGTCGGTGCTCATCCGGTCAAGCCGGAATAGTTACTCGCGCTTCAACCGCCTTTTCACGGTCTCCATTGCGGGTGGCTTGCCTCATGAACTGCCACTCCCGATGGCGGAGGCGGGTTCGTTCTCGCCCGATGCTAAACGCATCGCTTACGTTCCGCGCAGCAATTTCCGGCGACTTTCGGGGATTGCCTGGCGCCGCTATCGCGGGGGTCTCTCACCACAGGTATGGATTGCCGACCTTGCGGATTCCAGCATCGTAGAAGTGCCGCATGAAACCTCTCAAGATTGGAATCCGATGTGGGTAAACGATAGGGTTTATTTCATTTCCGATCGCGATGGCCCCGCCTCCCTGTACGCCTACGACCTCAACTCCAGACAAGTAAAGCAGGTGGTGAAAAGCAACGGTCAGGACATTAAATCCGCGTGCTCGGGACCAGGCGGCATTGTCTACGAGCAGTTCGGTTCGCTGCATCTGTTCGACACCCAGATGGGGACCGAAAAACAAATCGAAGTTCAGGTTCCCGCTGATCTGCCCAGTGTTCGCGAGCACTTCGTTAAAGTCGCAAACGAGATTGAGAACTTCAATCTGTCTCCCAGCGGAGCACGCGCGGTCTTCGAGGCGCACGGCGAGATACTGACAGTCCCTGCCGAAAAAGGAGACGTGCGCAACCTGACCAATACGCCGGGCATTGCGGAGCGAGATCCGGCGTGGTCGCCGAATGGCAAATGGGTGGCTTACTTCTCGGACCAGTCGGGAGAATACGAACTGCACCTTCGGACTCCGGATGGCATGGGTGAGGTAAAGAAGATCCGCCTGGGGAATCCTTCCTTCTTCTACTCGCCAGCGTGGTCTCCTGACAGCACAAAGATTGCATATCACGACAAGCGCCTCTCGCTTTGGTTCTTGGACATCGCTAAGGGAACGCCGGTGAAGGTGGATACCGACACTTATGACGCTCCGGAGCGTAGCTTGGATCCCGCCTGGTCTCCCGATTCCAAGTGGATCGCCTATACCAAGCGATTGCCCAGCCATATGCACGCCGTCTTTGTGTATTCGCTCGAAAAGGGAACCGCGATTCAGGTGACCGATGGCCTGAGCGACGCGCGATTCCCACTGTTTGATGGCGAGGGAAAGTACCTCTATTTCACCGCATCGACCGATGCCGGCCCCACAACCGGCTGGCTGGATCTTTCAAGCTTCAATCGTCCCGTGACGCGCAGCGTCTACATCACAGTTCTGAGAAAGGACGGGGCATCGCCGCTCGCGCCGGAGAGTGACGAAGAAAAAGGAATTGAGGAGAAGAAGTCCGACCCCGATCGTTCCCCAACGCCCGCCACGGGCGAGAACGAAGAGAAGGCGCCAGCCGCGTCAAAGGCCACGGCCCGCAAAGAGGACGCAAAGGCAGCTAAGGCTCAAGCGACGAAACCGCCGGTTGTCGTCCGGATCGATCCCGAGAACATTGGGCAACGCATCCTTGCACTTCCTATCCCGGCTCGGAACTACATCGGAATGTGGATCGGGAGGCCTGGGGTTCTCTTCCTGGCAGACAAGTCGATGTTCTACTCGAGACGTAGCGGCCCCGAGCCCGAGTCGATCTATCGTTTTGATCTCAGCAGTCGCAAGGCCGACAAGTTTCTGGATGGGATTACTCACTTCCAGATCTCCTTTGATGGGAAGAAAGTACTCTTCAGCAAGGGTGAACACGAGGAGAAGTGGTTTACGGCCGTCGTTCCTCCCCAGAAGCCGCCCGGCAAAGGAAGCACAGATGCAGCCGTTGAAGAAAAGCCGTTGCCGCTCGAGTCGGCAAGGGTCCGCGTCCAGCCACGGGCGGAGTGGGCCCAGATGTACGACGAGGTCTGGAGAATCGAGCGCGATTATTTCTACGATCCCAAACTGCACGGATTGAATCTGGACGGCGCGCGCGCCAAATACCGCCCCTATATTGAGACACTCGGCAGCCGGCGTGATCTCAACTATCTATTCGGCGAGATGCTTGCCGACATCACCGTAGGGCATCTCTACATTCGCGCCCCGCAAAATGTCGATCCGGATCACGTGAGTACGGGACTGCTCGGGGCCGACTACACCATCGAGAATGGACGCTATCGATTCTCGAGGGTGTATTACGGTGAGAATTGGAATCCCGAGCTACGCGCTCCGCTCACTCAGCCTGGAGTCAACGTCGAAGCGGGCGACTATTTGCTCGCCGTGAATGGCCGCGAACTGAAAGCCTCCGATGAGATTTTTGAGCTCTTTGAGGGAACGGCTGAGAAAGCGGTCATCCTGAAGGTCGGCAAGGACCCGGGAGCGAAGGGAGCCCGCGAGGTAACGGTGGTCCCGGTTGAAAGTGAGCTGAATCTCCGCAACCGTGCCTGGATTGACGGGAACCGCCGTAAGGTCGACGATCTCAGTCATGGGAAACTCGCCTATGTTTATCTCCCCAACACCGCCGCCGATGGATATATCAACTTCAACCGCTACTATTTTGCTCAGGTAGACAAACAAGGAGCAGTCATCGATGAGCGCTTCAACGGCGGGGGCGCTGCAGCGGACTACGTGATCGATAACCTGCGTCGTCCGCTGTTGAATTACTGGATGACTCGCGAAGGCCAGGATTTCACGACTCCCTTAGGATCTATCTTCGGCCCTAAGGCGATGATCATCAACCAATACGCCGGTTCCGGCGGAGACGCCCTGCCCTGGTACTTCCGGCGCGCCCAGATTGGACCGCTAGTTGGCAAGCGCACATGGGGCGGCCTGATCGGAATCTATGACTATCCGACGCTCATGGACGGAGGTTCCGTGACTGCGCCGCGATTAGCCTTCTACAGCCCATCTGGCGAGTGGGACGTGGAAAATCACGGCGTGGCCCCTGATGTTGATGTCGAGTTCACTCCCAAGGCATGGCGGGAGGGACACGATTTACAGCTCGAGAAAGCAGTGGAAGTCGTGCTTGGTGAGCTGGAGAAGAACCCGCTGCCCGTCGCGAAGCGTCCGGCATTTCCGAACTACCAGGAAACCGGGTCGCCAAACGCGTCGCCAGGTCTGGGAAGCAAATAGCGCCTTATTCACGTTGCCTTCGAGGCATGAGACCTCTCAGGAAGAGCAGGGTCCTCGCAATCTAACCCGACGTGCTGACTTGGGCGGTTGACTTTCGCACAATCAACTCGGGTTCGATTACGATTTCGCGTGAGTAGGTGTCATCGTCTGGCCGCGCGATGCGGCGCAGCAACGCCTCGGCGGCAATGGTGCCCATTTTTTTCAGGGGCTGGCGTACGGTGGTCAACTGCGGGCTGTGGTAGGCGGCACCCTGAATGTCGTCGAATCCAACCACAGAGACATCTTTCGGAACGTCCAGCTTGTGATGGCGAAGCGCTTCGATGGCCCCGATCGCCGAAACGTCGTTGAATGCGAACAGGGCCGTGAACCTCGTCCTGGCTCCCAGCAGACGCCGGGTGACTCGGTAGCCGAGTTCCGGCGATGCCAGGTCGCCCTCCAGCTGTACGGTCAGCTTCGGAGAAACTTCGAGACCTAGCCGGGCCGCCATTTTCACAATCGATTCCCAACGGGCGGCCGTGTCAGAGCTGAATTCCTGGCCCTTGATGAAGGCAATCGCTTTGTGTCCCAAGTGCCGCAGGTGGCTCAACGCTAGCTCGGCGGCTCGATCGTGATCGAGGACGAGATTGGTGACCGCGTTGGATCGCGTGTGACCCGAGACCGTGACCACGGGAACGGGTAGCTCGTGATGCCAGGGCGTGTCGACGGCAATCATTCCATCGACCAAGCGCCCCATGAGCAGCCGCGGGTATTCGTCGATCAAGTCGTCACGATGGCGATGGCTGGCGACCAGGTAGAAGTACCCCTCCCGCAGCAGATGCCCTTCAATGCCACTCATGACCATGGCGGCATAGCCTTCGCTCACTTCCGGAACCAGCACTCCAATCGTGAAGCTGCGCGCCGTGCGCGCCCATCGCGCCGAGAAACTCGGGCGGTAATTCATTTCCCGGGCTGCCGCGAAGATTCGTTCCTGGGTGGCACGAGGAATTGAGTCCGCCGTAGGTGCCTGGTTCATCACCAGCGAAACCGTCGCCGGTGACAGACCCAGCGAGTCGGCAAGCACCTTGAGGCTGATCCGCCGGGGCCGGCCGTCCATCGCCTGGTCGAAGCGTTTCGAGGGCTTTTTGGACACGGACACGGGCGCAGTCTCGCACAGGTGGCTCGCCCGAGCAAGCGCCGGCGGACCCCAATCTTAAGTTCTTGACAGTGTTTTGCCAGCAGTGCTATAAGGCTGGCGGTCTTGTACTAAATCGCTTTAGTACTGATTTAGTACGTCAATACGGAATTTCATGTATGTTGGCGATTTTTTGACCTGATCCAGTTCCAAACTTTGTCAGGCTTGCTTGGGAGGCCGCAATGAGCCGTACCAGTTTCGCCATCCACGTCGCACTGATCGCCCTGTGCACCCTGCTTTTCACTTCTTTGGCCCATGCCCAGTATCGAACTTCGATTCAAGGCGTCGTCACGGATCCGACCGGTGCCGTGGTGCCGGGCGCGACCCTCACTTTGACGAACCCGGCAACCGGCCAAACCCAGGTGCGAACGAGCAACGAGGTCGGAGTCTACAACTTCAATGCGCTCGCCGCCGCCCGTTTTCGACTCGAGGTGGAGGCAAAAGGCTTCAAGAAGAAAGCCCTCGACAATCTTGACCTGATCCCGGAGCAGCCGAACGGGGTAAACGTGCAACTGGAGCTCGGGGAGGAGACCCTGGTTGTCAATGTCGACGCCTCCACCGTGCCATTGGTGGATACCGAAACTGCTTCCGTCAATGGCGTGATCAGCTCCAACCAGGTCCAGAATATGCCTTCGTTTGGACGCGACGTATTCCAATTGATCCGGCTTGCGCCCGGGGTGTTCGGCGATGGTGCTCAGGGAAATGGTGGCGGAAGCGTTAATCTTCCAGGCTCCCAGGGGCCGGGCGCGACCGGCGGCGATGCCGGGATTTTTCAAACAGAAAATGGTCCCCAGGCGCTGGCCGCAGGGCAGCAGTATGAGAACAACGGCATCACCATCGACGGCATCAGCACGGCCAGCGCGGTGTGGGGCGGCACCAGCATTATTACGCCCACCGAAGACTCCGTAGACAACGTGAAGGTGGTCTCGAATGCCTACGATGCCGAGAACGGACGTTTCACTGGGGCCCAGATTCAGATTACTTCCAAAGGTGGCACCAATAACTTCCACGGCACAGCATTCTTTACGGCTCACCGCCCCGGGTTGAATGCCTTTCAGCCCTACAACGGCCGAGGCAACAGCGTTCTGCGAGACAGCAAGTTCTTCAGTCAGTTCGGCGGCAGCATCGGTGGCCCAGTCTGGAAAAATAAAATCTTCGCTTTTTTCGCCTACGAGACGGTTCGCGAGCCCAAATCGCAACCTTCTTTCGCGAATAATTGGTACGAAACGCCGGAATTCGAGGCCGCCGCTCCTTCGGGCAGCATCGCCGCGAAATATCTCACTTTCCCCGGCTCAGCCGTCAACTTCGTCAAGATCAACTCAAGCTCCTGCGCCGATGCTGGTTTAACTGAAAACGTAAACTGCAGGACGATTCCGGGTAAAGGCATCGATATCGGCTCGCCCTTAACCAGTGGGCTCGGCAGCCAGGATCCCAGCTGGGTCAGCCCGACAAACCCAGGCGTGGGTAATGGCTTAGACGGCGTCCCAGATATCATCAACTACGAGACCGTCGGGAGAAGCAACTCAGGAAAGGCCCAATACAACGGCCGTGTGGACGCCGACGTGACCAGCAAGGACCGCATTGGCGGCGCCATTTATTGGGTTCCTCAGTCCAGCACTTTCCTGAACGGCCCCGCCCGCAACTACAATTTGTTCCACCACAATCAGATCAACGAAGCTTACTCCGCCATCTGGAACCACACCTTCTCGTCCAGCCTGCTGAATGAAGCCCGTTTCAACGCCGCAGGTTGGCACTGGAACGAAGTCGCTTCAAATCCGCAATCACCCGTTGGGCTGCCGCAGGACACCTTTGGAGTTTCGAACCAGCCCGTGCAGTTCGGCAGCATCACCAACTTCCAGCAATTCGGGCCCAGCGTGGGCAGTATCCTCAATCAATGGACCTACAGCTTCAGAGACATCGCGACCAAGATCGTGAAAAAGCACACTATCAAGGCCGGTGTGGACGTAACTCGATTGTTCTATCTCAACGAATGTGCGGGTTGCGGAGTACCCAACTATTTGTTCTTCAATATCTGGGATTTCCTCAACGATGCGCCTCATAAGGAAAGTTCGAACTTTGATCCCCACAGCGGATCCCCCACTACCAATCGGCAGGACGATCGCGAAAATATCTTGGGGATTTTTGTCCAGGACGACTTCAAGGTCCTCCGCAACCTGACGTTGAACTTGGGATTGCGCTGGTCTTATTTCGGCCCGCTCTACGCCAAACAGAACAATATGTATGTCGCGATTCCGGGCGCAGGCGCGAACTATCTGACCGGACTCGTGGTGAGGAAGGGAGACTCGTGGAACGCGCAGAAGAACAACTTCGGCCCCCAGGTCGGATTTGCGTGGAGTCCGAGCAAGTTCCACGACAAGTTCGTTGTCCGCGGCGGCTACGGCTTGAATTACAACCAGGAAGAAATTGCGATCTCTGGAAACATCGCAGCGAACCCGGGACTTGTGGTGCATCCAACGTTTGAAATGGCTGCTCCGAACTCGCCGAATCCGGGCATTATCTATGCGACGTCTTCCAGCCCGACCTCGCTCACGGGTTACCCTCCAAATTCGAATGCCATCGTAAACTTCGGCCCGAATGGCTTGCCCTTAGGTGGAGTTGGCCTCAACGTCGGCATTTTTCCCCACGACTTGCCTACCATGCGAGTTCATCACTATTCCCTCGACACTCAATACGACTTGGGGCACCAGTTTGTCGCCACTGTGGGCTATCAGGGAAGCGTCTCGCACAACATCTTCTTTCACCAGAACCCGCTCGCGACACCAGCCGCTTCGGGGTTCACCATCAATCCACAGGTTGGCGGAGGCGATTATTGGTCGGTTTTGGGCCACGGCAATTACAACGCGCTGCTCGCGGGCTTGCGGCATCAGTTCTCCCACGAGTTCATGGCCGACGCGGAATTTACCTGGGCCAAGAGCCTGGACGCCAGTTCCGGACCATACTTCGAGCAGCCCTATCCATTCAATACCAGCTATGACTATGGCCGGTCCGATTACGACGTCAGCAAAGCTTTCAAGCTGATCGCCCTGTGGCAGCCGGTATTCTTCAGGGGTAGCAATCGCTGGGTCGAGAGGATCGCCGGCGGCTGGTCGCTCAGCGGCATCTTCACCATGCACACCGGATTCCCCTGGAGTCCGATCGCGAACATAACGACTCCCGGAAACCTCTATTGCGGAAATTGTTTTGGGTACTCACAGCTTTACCCGGCGGCCTATCTCGGCGGCGCCGGCAACAGCACCAGTAACGATCAGTTCAAGAACGGATCGAATTACCCCATGGGTGGTGCGACTTATTTCGCCGCGACTCCAGCCTGTTCGGCGACCGTAACAAGTAACTGCTACACAACGTACAATGGTGCTACCAACGGCGGCACTGCGAACCCACCCTTCCCTGGCGTCCATCGCAATTCACTGAATGGCCCCGGATACCGGGCGGTTGACATGACTTTGGTGAAAGCCTTCGGACTGCCGAACCTGCGGGGGGTCGGGGAAAATGCGAAGTTCGAGTTTCGCTTGGACGCCTACAACGTCTTCAACAACTTGAATCTTAAGAATTCTGCGCCCGGTGACATTGTGAACGACATCAACGCCACGGGCTTCGGCCGGGCTAGAGAAGGTCTTGGCGGTCGTGTCGTAACCCTCGGTGCCCGCTTCAGCTTCTAACGTGTGTCCTCACAAGCCAGGCGATGAGAAATGTTGAGTGCCATCGCCTGGTGCCCCTTGATCGCGAAGGACGATCCCATGGGAACGAGTCGTGGCTTTAGGCTCCTCGCACTGCTCTGCGTCGGCATCATCGTGCCTTCGGCTGACGTACAAGCCGCGGAGAAGGCGAAAAGCGAAACCGTCATCATCGATGCCCGGGCACCCGCTCATCCCTTTCCTCACTTCTGGGAGCAGATGTTCGGGTCGGAACGCGCCGTTGTTACCCTGCGCCAGAGTTACCGCGACGATCTCCGCACCGTCAAGCAGATCACCGATTTTCAATACGTGCGCTTTCACGCCATTTTTCACGATGAAATGGGCGTGTATGACGAAGATGCCGAGGGCCATCCGGTCTGCAACTTCTCCTACGTGGACCAGGTCTACGACGGCCTGCTAGCCAACGGCATTCGTCCCTTCGTCGAGTTGAGCTTCATGCCGAAAAAGCTGGCTGCTGACCCCAATGCTCTCCATCCGTTCTGGTACAAGGAAAACGTCTCCCCGCCTAAGAATTGGGACAATTGGGGCCACCTGATCACGCTCTTTGCCCAGCACCTGATCGACCGCTACGGCATCGACGAAGTGGCACAGTGGTACTTCGAGGTGTGGAACGAGCCCAACCTGGACTTCTGGGGAGGGAATCCTAAGCAGCACTCTTATTTTGAACTCTACGACCGTACGGCTCGCGCTCTGAAGGCTGTCAATCCCCGTCTCCGGGTGGGAGGACCGGCGACTGCCCAGGCCGCCTGGGCCACTGAATTCATCCAGCATTGCGCGGAAAACAAGGTGCCGGTTGATTTCATTTCCTCGCACGTTTACGGAAACGATAAACCTGAAGATGTTTTCGGGACCCACGAGGCGATTCCGCGCGACCAAATGGTCTGCCGCGCCGTGATGAAGGTCCACGACCAGATCAAGTCCTCGCCCTTGCCCGACCTTCCCTTGATATGGACCGAGTACAACGCCAGCTATATGAACGAACCGGCGGTCACCGACGCCCCATACATGGGGCCATGGATGGCCGACACGATCCGGCAATGCGATGGCCTGGTGGACCGGATGTCATACTGGACTTTTTCGGACGTGTTTGAGGAACAGGGTGTGGTGAAGCAGCCATTTTATGGCGGTTTTGGCCTGGTGGCCGAGCGTGGAATTCCAAAGCCGGTGTTCAATGCATTTCTCCTGCTGCACTCTCTGGGGAACGAGCGCTTGGCGGTTGATTCGGACTCCGTCCTGGTGACGCGGCGCAAGGATGGTGGCCTCGTTCTTGCGGCCTGGAACCTGGTTCCACCAGACGTAGTGGGGACATCCAAGAAAATCACCTTCGACTTACGCGACATCGAGGCAAAGCAAGCCAAGGTCTCGCGGGTCGATGCCGATCATGGCGACGTGCATAAGACATACGAGGCTATGGGATCGCCGCGGTATCCCACCATGGCCCAAGTTCGACAACTGCGAGACGCCGCCAAGCTACCGGCGCCTGAGATCGAGTCGATAAAGAAGGATGCTTCCTTCGCAATCGAGATCCCACCCCACGGGCTGGTTCTCATAGAATTGGAGAACGCTCGCTAAGCGGCGCGCGAAACCTCCATGACGTCCCCTGTGCCGCTCGACGGGATCACTCGCCGCGAACTTCTGAAATATGGCACGCAAACCGCCCTAATGTTGCCGGCGCTGAACCTTCTTGTGGCGGCTGGATCTTGCAGCCGCAGATCCAGGTCGTCCTCACCGGCATTGGTGCCCGACGACGAATTCATGGATCAGATCGAACGCGCCGCCTTTCTTTTTTTCTGGGAGCAAGCAAGTCCGGACACCGGGCAAGTCAAGGACCGTGCCCTGGCCGCAGGCAATGACAACCGCACGGTCTCAAGTATCGCGGCCACCGGGTTCGGGCTAGCAGCCCTCTGCATTGGGCACAAGCGCGGCTACGGGGATGCGGGAAAGATCCAGGCACGAGTCGCCACCACGCTTGACTATCTCGCAAATCACCTGACCAACGTCAACGGGTTCTTCTATCACTTTGTCGACATGAACACGGGCGCGCGCGTCAGGAATAGCGAGCTGTCCTCCATCGATACGTCGCTTCTGCTGTGTGGGGTCCTCACCTGTCGGCAGTATTTTCAGGACTTGCACATCCAGGCCGTCGCTACTCAGATTTACAACCGGGTGAACTGGCCATGGATGTTGAATGGAGGCCAGGCTTTCTCGATGGGTTGGACTCCCGAGGGCGGCTTTCTCAAGGGTCGCTGGGACAGTTACAGCGAATTGATGATGATCTACCTTCTGGCCATTGGTTCAGCCACGCATCGGGTCCCTGCCTCCTGCTGGGACGCGTTCTCTCGCCCGCGCCTCTCCTATCAAGGCTTAAACTACATCACGAACCCGACTGCGCCGCTTTTCATTCACCAGTATTCGCACGCCTGGTTCGATTTCCGCAACAGGAGCGACAGGTACGCGAACTACTTCGACAATTCTGTTACGGCCACGCGGGCACACAAGCTCTTTTGCCTTTCGTTACGAAGCCAGTTCCCGGACTACCAGGAGAACCTTTGGGGCATGACGTCGTCGGATTCGTGTCACGGATACGTGGCCTGGGGCGGACCACCGCCTATGGGACCGATCGACGGTAGCATCGTGCCCTGCGCCGCCGGCGGTTCGTTGCCGTTCGCTCCGTCCGATTGCATCGCAGTATTGAGGACGATCCGTTCTCAATATCCGCATGCGTGGCAGCGCTACGGATTCGTGGATGCATTTAACCCGCTTACGAACTGGTACAACCCCGACGCGATTGGCATCGACGTAGGCATCACCATGCTGATGGCAGAGAATCAGAGGACGAATTTCGTATGGAATACGTTTATGCGCAACCCAGAGGTGCAGACAGCGTTCGCGGCAGTATTCCTGCAAAACTAGTCTTGTCCTCCATGCGGCCTGACTCTCCAGATCGTTCCGATTACGGTCCCTCAAAAGGGTAGTGCCTCGGGGTATGCTGCACCGAAATCCATTTCCACGTCGTGAATTCATCCAGGGCCCATTGCCCGTTCAGGCGGCCAAAGCCGGAAGCCTTTTCGCCCCCAAAAGCCACCAGGGGCTCGTCATTGATCGTCGCGTCGTTTACATGAACCATGCCTGAATCAATCTGCTTTGCCAGTTCGGCGCCCCATTCAGCGTTCCGTGTGTGGATCGCTCCACTCAGACCGAAAGCCGAGTCATTGGCCAGTCGAACGGCCTCTTCCGGCCTGTCGAAGGGCATCACGCATACGGCGGGCCCGAAAATTTCAGATTTTGCGATCTTCATTTCAGGGCGAACATCGGCGAGAACCGTGGGCGACGCGACGTTTCCCTCAATCTTCCCGCGCAGCACTGGCCGGGCGCCCTCATCAATCCCTTGCTGCACTTGCTTGGCGAAACTTTCCACCTGCCTGCTGTTCATCAGCGGTCCGATTTCCGTTTCGGGGTTTCTCGGATCGCCCGCCTTAAGCGCCGAGACACGGCTGACATACTTCTCGAGAAACTTGTCATAGACTCCGCGTTGCACCAGAATGCGATTCGAGCACATGCAGACCTGGCCCTGATGCGTGAATCGACTGAAGACTGCAGCGTTAACAGCCTGAGTCAAGTCGGCGTCATCCATTACGATCAATGGGCTGTTGCCGCCTAATTCGAGAACTGCCTTTTTCAAGCACCGCCCAGCGACCGAACCGATATGCCGCCCGACCGCTTCTGATCCTGTAAAGGAGATCACGCGAAGAATCGGATGCTCAACGAACGCATCTCCCATCTCAATCAGGTCTGGAACAACTACATTCAGTAGTCCTTTCGGAAGCCCTGCATCCTCGAATACCTTGGCGATCAGTGTTCCACCGGTTATCGGGGTATCGTCATGAGGCTTCAGGACAACACCATTGCCCGCGCCGATCGCCGCCGCCACCGAACGCATGCTCAGGATGAAAGGGAAGTTGAAAGGGCTGATCACGCCGACCACCCCGACGGGGACGCGATACAAGCGGTTCTCCTTGCCATCAATGGCGGAGGGCACAATCTGCCCGGTCATCCGCAAGGGATAGGTCGATGCCTCCTTCATCGAATTCCTTACCAGCAAAATCTCTACGAAGGCCTTGAGGCGTGTGCCGCCCAACTCCTCGGTGATCAGTTCGGAGATGTCGTTTTCATGTTGCTCAACCCACGAGATCGCCTTCTCCAAAATCGCGCGCTTCTCAAGCGGATTCACTTGGGCCCATACCTTCTGCGCGCCCGCGGCGGAGCGATAAGCCTCGTCCAGATCCGATAGATTGGCCAGTTTGAACGTAGCAATCGTCTTTCCGTCGTAGGGATTGCGGTCTATGAGCATCTTCGAGCTTGACCCATCGCGCCAGACTCCGCCGATAAATTGCTTGTTCAGTGCTGCAAGCTGATTCACGCAGGCTCCTCCGGATTCCAACTTCACGCGCATGACTATAGTCGCGCAGAATGAGCAAAGCTACAGGTCGCGGCTTGGGCACACGTCCGCATTCGTACGTAGAGTGTTCCGGTAGGTGTCAACCTAGAACGTGAACTTCGCTGCAAACTGAATCTGGCGCGGATTGAACGTAGTGCGAGGGGTTCCAAAGGGGAATCCCGGATTTACGTTCGTGATGCCGTCCCCGTAGTGCTGGGGGACAGGTCCTGTAAAGACGGGCGCGCCATACACACTGAACACCTCGTCGACATTGGGCCGGTTAAACAGGTTGAAGGACTCGGCGATCAATTGTAGTTGGCGCTTGTCGTTGTTGAAGTGGAACGTTCGCGAGAGCCGCAGATCTACCGTCCGCAGATTGTCCCCACGATAAGTATTTCGTCGCGAAGTGCCTACGCGGTCAGTGACCGGGTTCCCGTCACTGTTGGCATCAAATCCCACAAACAGCGTGAAAGGGCGGGGCGATTGCAGAGTCACGATCCCGCTCAGTTCAAAGTTCCTGAGGAAGGTCTGCTGCGGTCCGTCGGCCACGAAGTTGGCCACGAAACGATGGCGGGCATCCTGGTTGGAATAGGCGCGCTCGAGGTACCGCTGATCGTTGGATTGAGGCGTGCTCACGAACGTTACAAACGTCCCGTCATCCAGTGTTTTCGAGAAAGTGTAGTTGGCGTTCAAACGAAAGTACTGTCCGGCTCTCTCGGTTACCTGGAGAGTGCCGCCGTGGTAGACCGAGTTTCCCGTCGAGTCGGTGAAGTAGAAGATTCCGTTGGTGCCGTGATTCCCACCGGGAGGAGCGGGAATGTTGGGATCGGGGATCGCAAAGTTGTACTGGAATTTGTCGGTCCCGGGAATGACTCCAGTATGCGGCGCGACATTGAGGTCAATGGGCCGGACCAGTTTGTGACCGGCGACGAAGAGATAGCCGAGACTGACCGTCAGTCCGGCTCCGATTTGCCGATCAATTTCCAGGCTGGATTGTTCCGAGTAAGGCTCGCGCAAGTGCCGGTCAACCGAAGTCCCTCCCTGATAGTAGGGCTGGTTCTGCGGGAAATTCCCCTGGGTTACAAAATTTACGAAGTCGGCATCGATGATGTCGAACGGAACTGTGCCCGAAGGACACGCCGGCAGGTTGAGAAAAGACGGTGGACACGCGCCCAGGAAGGCGCTGCTCAGAATGTACGTACCAGTCTCCTGGTTGCGAGACCGCGGCAAACCCGTGATGATAGGCGGGCGCTGGGGAGCAGGCACAAAGAAGAAGGTAAGACTGTACTTGTCGAAGAAGATCCCGTATCCGGCGCGAATGACGGTCTTTGAGTCGGGCGAGTAGGCCAGTCCCACGCGCGGCGCAAACGAGCGCCGATCCGGGTCGATAAAGAACCCGAGTCCGGTCTCAAAGTCATAACGGACGCCGTAGTTAAGCGTGAGTTTTGGCGTCGCGTGCCACTGGTCCTGTGCGAAGAAACCGTAGTAGCTGTGATTGAGATAGACATTGAAGTGCGAAGCCTGATCTGGACGATAGGCATTCTGCCACGTGGTGGAAATTGGCGGGGAGGACTGGGTCGGGTCGATCGGCCCGGGCGGGATCGGCGCTCCCCAGAAAAACGCCGCGATGCAGGGTGCAGGCAGGATGGCGGGCAGGGGCGGCGGGCACGGCGCGCCCGCTTGAATGTTGCCGAGCGACGACGCCAGCAATTCCGGAAGACTGGGGAAAATGATTCGTGCCGGCGTGAACCCCGGCCAGATGACGAAATTGCGAATGTAATTGGTGTCGAATCCGAAGCGGGGATAGTGTTTCCCCTTCACCCACGACAACGTGTCAGAGAACTGCACTCGGGTTTCGTTGTAGCGGTCAAACGCTCCGAAATTGTGGCCGAACAGAAGGGTGTTTGGTACATCCAGGTTAGGTTGTCCGCTGACGCCGGGGAAACCATAGTTCCGCCGCGCCCACTGCGCCAAAACGGAGTTCACGACCGACGAGCTGATTGTGTCGGTCCACGTGCCTACAAGGGCCTGATCGCGCAGGAATCCGTTGTGCCCGCTACTGGGTGCACCAATTCCACCGCCGTCCAGAGTCTCACCGACCAGAGTATTCAACGTGGTCGAGTCCTGAATCGAGTAACGCACGCTTAGCCGGTTGGTTGCGTTGAGTTGGCGGTCGATCTTCGCGAGTCCTTCATCATAGTCGGCCGTCTTGAGAACATTGAGATTCTCGGGAGCAATTCCCAGGCTCTGTTTCATCTGATTGATCCCGCAACTGGCGATGGCAGCACCATTCACCACACAGGGATTGGGAAACCCGGGAATCGCGGAACGGTTCAGGTTCGCAACCAGGGCGGCGGGATAAGTCGGCGACTGCGCCCGGCGCTGCCCTTCATAGTTCAGAAAGAAGAAAGTCTTGTCCTGCTGGATGGGGCCGCCCAGAGTCCCGCCGAATTGATTCTGTCGCAACGTGTCGAATCCCGGCAGAGTCAGAATGGATCTGGCATTGAGCTTGTCGTTCTGGAAATACTCGTAGACCGAACCGTGATAGCTGTTCGTGCCCGACTTGGTAACGATGTTCACGATTCCGCCGAGCGCACGCCCGTATTCCGCACCGAAACTGTTGTTGACAACGCGAAACTCGTTTACCGCTTCCTGGGAAGGAGTTGCGCGTTGCGAACCGGTGGCAGTGTTGATGTTGTCCGCCCCGTCCACGGTCACGGCGTTGCTCAGATCGCGCTGCCCGCCGAACGAAATGCGCGTGGTGGTTGGGTCCGTGAACGTGGATTGCAGGCTGATTCGCCCCGTGGTAACGCCTGGGCTCAACAGGGCAAAATCTGTAAACAGGCGTCCGCTGATGGGCAGAGAACGAATTTGTTCGGTCTGGATCACCTGACTGACTTCCGAGCGCGTCGGTTCGATGATCGGCGCCTCCGAGTTCACTTCAATCTTCTCGGAAACCGTTCCAATCTTCATCGAGACGTCGATGGTCGCCACCTGCCCGACTCGCAGCACCACTCCGGTCTGCTCGTATCTACGGAAGCCGGCGGCTTCGGCCGCCAGCAGATAGTTGCCTGGTGGGAGGTTCGTCAGAATGTAGTAGCCGGTGGTGTTCGAGTTGGCGGTGTATACGAGATTGGTGTCTGTGTTGCGCAACGTGACGCTTGCGCGGATCAGTACGTTGCCGGCCTGATCCCGGACCGTGCCGTTCAACTGAGCGAGAGCTGTACTAACCTGAGCAATTGCGTCCGTCCCAAGCCATGTCACAATCGCAAATAGGACAATTGTCAGACCACGAAGCGATTTCATGCGGGCTCCTCTGACGAAGGTCGCAGGGCCGGTGACAGAAAGTCGAAGACGGGAAACCCCAACCGTTGGGCCGAGAGCATGGGACGGAACCAGAACCCTGTCCAATACATGTTGGGTTCGAGAGTAATACCTCATGGGTATTACAGCTCACCTTCGAACCTCGTCCCGGGTCGAGAGGGAACTACCGCCCTTAGAACGCGCAGACGAATGGAACAACTGACGGACCGAGTCCATCACAGATTCGGATCTGCCCGGTTTCCTCTAGCTCTGTAATACTCATTGAGTATTAGAATGGCCCCGTGGAACTTCGCCATTTGCGGTACTTTGTGGCCGTCGCCGACACTCTCAACTTCAGTCGTGCCGCGCAACAACTCCACATTGCGCAGCCGCCACTGAGCCGCCAGATCCGCCAGCTCGAAGACGAAGTGGGAGTCCAGCTTTTTGCGCGCAACAAGAGGAAAGTTGAGTTGACCAACGCCGGGCGCGTTTTTCTGGAAGAGGCGAAGAAGCTGATCATTTCGGCCCGCAATGCAGTGGACCTCGCTCGCCACGCCCAGCAGGGAGAGAATGGGACCATCCGGATCGGGATTGCCTCGGGACTGGGGGGATTCGTCAATCGCGTGGTCGCCGCCTACATTCGGCGGGCGCCTGCCATCAACATGGAATGCAAGGACATTTTTTCGACCATTCAGAACGAAGCGCTCCGCGAGCGAAAAATTGATGTCGGGTTCCTGCGCCCGCCAGTTGACCAGGTGAACCTCGACAGCGAGATGCTATTCGAAGAACGATTTGCCGTGGTCCTGCCCAAGGCCCACCCCATGGCGAAGCGCCGGGCATTGCTGCTGAAGGAAATTGCCGAAGAGCCTCTCATCGTCTTCAATCGAAGCTTCTCCAGTGGCCTGCACGACAAGATCGCCGAGTTGTACCGCAGGCAGGGACTCACCCCACGCCTCACCGTAACCCACGCCGAGGCTCACGAGGAGGCGGGCACGATCATGGTGGCTGCGGGGAAGGGAATCTTTATCGGGGTCGGTGCCATCGTCACCCGATCGGTGGCGGGAGCGGAAGTTGTCGCGGTTCGCCTGAAAGAGCCTGATGCCAAGATCGAAGTGCATGCCGCATGGCGGAAGCAGGAGACATCTCCAGCGGTCTTCGCGTTCCTTGATTGTGTGCATCAAGTGCTCCACCGGCAACGCGAATTGAGCGATGTGCGCCAGAACGACCGGACGGCGCGAGACCTGCAGTCGTGACCATGAGCCCATCCTCCCCACTTGGTCGCGCAGCTAGCGCGTAGCGTTACAACCGTTTAAGATTGCGGTCTCCCGGCGTGAGCCGAATTCACCGGGAAGAGGTATACGATGACGACAAACGTTGGTCCGGGAAACGCCGAAGCGCTACGTCCCGCTGGGCGGTTCGACGCCGCGAATGGGCTGGCCGTGGTTCGGCTGACCATCGGTGCGATGTTCGTTTGGGTCTTCTTCGAAAATCTCGGAAAGGGCCTCTACTCTCCGTCGGGATATGCCAATCTGATCAACTACTACATCAAACAGGGGCATTCGCCGGCGGCATGGAAAGCGATCATGGGTCTGGCGGCCAGCCACGCGGCGATGGCGGCGCCCCTGCAGGCGTTGACCGAGATCTCCCTAGGGATTTTGCTGGTGGTCGGTCTCCTTACTCGTCCCGCCGCCTTTGTCGCATTCCTGTACCTCGGTAGCCTCTGGGTCTCGGAATGGGGCACGGCCTGGATCTGGGAACTCCTGGTTCCAGTGCTCGCATCGTTCGGGCTCGCGTTAGGACGAGCAGGTCGGACGTGGGGTGTCGACGCTTTGCTATCAGGGAGGAACCCCTCATCCCCCTGGTGGTGATGGGCAAATCCGCGTGCGAGTGTCCATCATCATACCTACCCACAACGAAGCGCAGTCCATTGGCCGTGTGCTGGCTGATATTCCTTCCGGCCTCGTCACAGAGGTCATCGTGGTAGACAGCAATTCGACCGACGGCACGGCCGAGATTGCCCGCAAGATGGGCGCGCGCGTCATCGAGGAGCCACGCCGCGGTTACGGGCGCGCTTGTTTGACCGGGCTGGCAAATACCGACCGTCCTGATGTGGTCGTTTTCCTCGACGGAGACTACAGCGACCGCCCCTCGGAGTTGCCGATTCTTCTGGCTCCCATCGTCGAGGGGCGTGCCGATATTACGGTGGGCTCGCGCCTCAGCAGCAACCGCAATGCCGGCGCGCTCCCCTGGCACCAGGCGTTTGGCAATCGCCTCTCCGCCGGCCTGATCCGTATGCTGTATGGCGTGCAGATCACCGATCTCGGACCGTTTCGCGCTGGGCGTGCCGAAGTGCTTCGTGCGCTCGCTCTCGAAGAAGAGACTTACGGCTGGGCGGTCGAAATGATCTTGAAGGGCGCACTTGCTGGATATCGGATCGTCGAAGCCCCGGTGAGCTATTACCCTCGAATCGGAAAGTCTAAAATCAGCGGCACGGTCAGGGGGACGTTCGGAGCGGGGTGGTTCATCCTTAGCCGGATCGTGCGCTATTATTTTCGACGCCGAAGCGGAAACGCGACGACCGCGTAAGTTCCTGGCAAGCCGACTCTCATGGAGACTTCCAGCCAATCTACGGAGAGCTCTTCGTCCCCAAACCACACGCTGGTCATCATGGCGAAAGCCCCAAAACCAGGAGTGGTCAAAACTCGCCTCAGTCAAAGTCTGCCTTCTCCCGCCACCACGGCGCTGTATCGCTGCCTGTTAGAGGACACCGTCGCGCTGGCAAACTCCCTGACGGGCGTGGAGGTCGCGGTGATGTGCCGCACGTCGGATAAGGAGGCTTTGGAAGAGTTGCTCGGTCATTCCACACAGATCGTGGTGCAGAGCGGAGAAGGCCTGGCTGCAGGTCTCACCTCCGTGTTCCGACACTTCATCGCAGCCGGCCGGCAACAGGTCATCGCCTTCAACAGCGACAGCCCGCACCTCCCGCCCTCTGTCTTGAGGGGCGCTTTCGAAATCCTTGCTGAGCATGACGTGGTGGTCGGGCCAACTCATGACGGAGGCTACTATCTGGTCGGTGCGAAAACATCTCACCCATCGCTCTTCGCAGGTGATGGAATGGGAACGAGGAGCGCGCTCGAACGGCTGCTGACACGCACCCGAGAGCTCGAGTTGTCGACTGGATTTACCGAACCCTTCTACGACATCGATGTCGCGGACGACCTGCTGCGGTTGGCCGGCGAACTGCAGCTTACCCCAGCAAAAGCGCCGCGCACGGCGGGCTGGTTCGGCGAGTGGGAGCAAGCTGTCGCGCAACTGCGTCAGCGGTTGGGACGGCCGTGAAGCTCACACCGGCGCTAAGGTTATACGCACTCGGCATCATTCTGCTGGTGGCGCTGGCGTTCTGTTCAAGAGCCTTCGGCCAGCGCGGCGCCCCGTCATTCCTCATTCCCCTGGTCTTAGCTGCCGTCGCCTACCTGCTCGCCTTCCGGGAACTTTTATCCACGCCAACTTTTCCGAAGCACGTCATCGTCTTTGGGCTCGCGCTGTCAGCTCTGTGGCACGTTTTATTTCTACGGCAGGCGCCTGGTTTCGATGACGACATTCACCGATATGTTTGGGACGGCCGCGTGCAGCGGCTTGGCTATAACCCATACCTCCTGGTTCCAGGCGACCCCGCTTGGGCTGGCCTGCACACATCCGACACCCGCACGTTGAATCATCCGGATCTCGCAAGCCCCTATCCACCCGGAGCGCTGCTATTCTTCCGATCGGTCACCGCGATTCACGAATCTGTTTTTGCAATGAAAGCCGGATTCGTTGTTTGCCATTGGGCGATCGTACTTGTGTTGCTCGATGTGTTACGTTCCTCGGGCCGGGCGGGGCACTGGGTCCTGGCGTATGCCTGGCATCCCTTGCTGGCGACGGAAGTAGCGGGCAGCGGCCACATCGATATCGTTGGCATATTGCTGCTTGCGGTGTCCGTGGCTGCCATAGGAAGACGCTGGCGTCCGATTGCAGCCGTGGCGTTTGGGCTGGCGGTTGCGGTGAAGGTGCTCCCAATTGTCTTGCTGCCGCTCTACTGGAAGCGTATTCGGATGCGCGACACAGCACTTGCCGCACTCGCGGTCGGGATTCTCTACCTACCATTTCTCCACCACGGCCGGATTCCGACCGGCTCGCTCGGTGCCTACGTGCAGAGTTTCCGGTTTAATGACCCGGTGTTTCGAATGCTCGAGCGAGTGGTGGCTCCTCGGGTTGTGGCCGGGGTGGCGGTGCTCGTCGGCTTTCTTGTCGCAAACTGGATGAGACGCATCTCGGCGGAGTGGTCTTCGGACGCCTATGCCTGGCCAATGGCAGCATCGCTGTTGTGTGCGCCGGTCGTGTATCCCTGGTACCTTCTATGGCTGGTGCCGTTCCTTCGATCGGCCTCAACGTTTCCGCTGGTCCTCTGGACGCTAACCATTATCCCTACGTACGTTGTTTGGCATATGCGCACCTTGGGACATCCCTGGGTGCTACCTTCTTGGGTTATGCCGCTGGAGTACGGGCCGGTGGCAATCGCCGCCGCGATTCTCGTTTTGCGACGAATCGCTCGTCCGCCCACGGCCTAAGGCCCAGCTGGCCAGGCAGAATGAAAACCCGCAATTCCTGTATCCACGAAGCTTTGTGCGTCATCCAACACGTCGTTCATTTTCAGTTCACCAAGGAGGACCCTCTATGGCGAAGTTGGGCGGTTCAAAGACGATCCGTTTACTGGTTGTTGGGGTTCTGGTCCTTACTGCAACTTCCTGGGCGCAGGCGCGTCCCCCCATTGTCGAAAAACTTGCCAAAACCTATGGTTTCGATTCGTGGGATCAAGTTGAGGCCGTCCGCTACAGCTTCAATCTCGAGATCCCAGGATTATTCAAAGTTTCTCGCTCCTGGGAGTGGGAGCCCAAGACCGGCAAGGTCACCTACGAGGGGAAAGACAAAGATGGTAAGCCGGTGAAGGTCAGCTATGTGCGCTCGCAGCTCAGCAGCGCACCCGACAACGTGAAAAACGAAATCGAACCGGGCTTCGTCAATGACAATTACTGGTTCATCTTGCCTTTCCATGTCTATTGGGATACCGGTGCCACTGTGACCGACGAGGGTATGCAAAAACTCCCCCAAGGGAAGGGTTCGGCGGAGAAGGTTGTCGTGAAATATCCGGCCGAGGCCGGGGGCTACACTCCTGGCGATACATGGGACCTGTACGTCGGCAAAGACAACCGCATCGAGCAAATGGTGTACCACCGCGGCGGACCCAAAAAGCCGAGTCTCGTGATTGCGTCTTGGGCGGGCTACAAGAAAGCGGGTCCTTTGCTGGTCTCAACGGAGCACCGCGGCTCGGCCGATGGCAAGCCGCTGCAGCTTACCCACGCTGGCGTGGCGGTCCGGTTGGCCGGGTCCGACCAATGGATGGAAGCAAAATAAGAGACGGGCGAATCCCGTTCCGCCCATCTCCGATCAGTCTCGGGCAATCACGACGGTAGTGCAGGAACTGCCGATCTTGGGCAGATCGCGGTTCGCAGCCATGCGGATCTCGAGCCGCGGACGCTCGCCCCGAACCATCGGACAATAAAAGTCTGGCTGTTCTAGCGTCCCTTGCAGGCGGCGGCGCCCGGCACATCCGCCATGACATGAAGCTCGAAACTCGCAGCTCTGGCACGCTTCGGGAAGGATGCGGGCCTGCTCAAAAGGACTGGACTTCAGAATCCCGGGGCCTGCGGAAATCAAATCGGCGAGCGGCTCTCCCGAGCCAGTCCAGTATACGCAAGGCTGCGTGGTGGCGCGCGGGGTCACCCGCACTGTGCTGACGCCACATCCTCCTTCCCGTGGCGGCAGCCCCGCCATCGCGCGCACCAGCGGTTCGCCGATAGCGATCACATCGGCGCTCTCGAACAGCTTACGGAACCCTTGCCAGTATTCTTCATACGTCAGCGCGTACAGATCGGACCTTACCGCCTGATAAACATTCACGCGCAAGGGAGCATCAAACCGCTTCGCCACTCGCGCAACATCGGCCAGCCGCAGGTAGTTTGACTTCATCATGACGGCGATGATGGTCACGGGCACGCCCAGCCGCACACAGCGCTCCGCCTGTTGATGGATCAATTCCCAGTTACCCGAGCCTCGCTGCGCGTCCTGCTCCGCTTCGGTCGGGTAATCGAGAGAAAATTCGATGTCATGAAAGGCCCGCAAGTCCTGGTCTTCCAGAACGGCAACACTGTGACCGTTGGAAGTGATGGTGAGCTTGACGGGTCGAGTGCGCAGATAAGCCAGGATCGTCCGGAAGTCCGGATGCATTCCGTTCTCACCAGTCCCCAGGTTGACGGCTCGAACCGGAAGGCATTCCATCACGGACTTGACCTGATCGAGGGAAAGACGATCCGCGCGTGTGGGATCACGGTAGCAGAATGAACAGGTAAGGTTGCACTCGTTGGTGAGTCCGAGTCCGATCGAGATTCCGGTGCCAGGCGCCGGCGCTTGCGGAGTGATAGGCAAAGGTGCCACCTTCGCGTCGCTCATGGATTGCCCTCGGATCCCGCTGTCGCAGCGCGAGCCAGAGCTTGCATGTAGCGGGCTACCCCGAAGAATTCCCTTCGTTCGCCGAGCTTACGCTCCAGAGTGAAGATGCGGTCATATTCCTCCGATCGGGATATCTGTGGCGGCAGATAGTCCGCAATGACACGCACGCCCCTGCGAGCAGCAATCGTGAGCGATGCATCTTTTAGCATTACGTCGAGCGCTTCGGGAGTGAACAACCGAACCTTGCCCCCGTACAGGGATTCTTGTCCCCAATCCGCGGTTAAGTTCTGCTCCGCCGAGGCCAAATCGGCCAGCAGGAGGGCAGCTTTCAGTACTTCACCCGCCTGATGGCGCACGAGCACCGACACTATGGCCGACGAATTTCGCATCAGGCGCCGAGCGCCGCGCAGGGCGGCAGTGGGATCATCAACAAATTCCAATACGTTGTGGCAAAGAATGATGTCGAATGATCGCGCCGGAAAACTATCAGCCAGTCGGGCAGCGTCGCTGCGTTTGACCGTGATCTTGTGACCTACCCCGGCTGCCGCAATCGCGCGTTGCGCAAGATCCAGCATCGCCCGAGACGAATCGAGCAATGTGACGTCAATCCCGAGACGTGCCAGCCGAATTGCAGCGGCACCTGTTCCTCCCCCAAGGTCGAGGGCTGACAACGCCCTGGCTGCCGGCGGGGTGGGTAAAAACTCCTGCAAGTTTCCAAACGTCAGGTCTGTGCGCAGCCGACCCTCAGGAGATTCGAGATACTCACCATACCGAGTGGCATCGGTCTCGAAGCGATCTTCGTCTTTGACCCCTGCCATCATGCGACCCTCAAGCGCAGTCGCTCCCCCATCCAGTCGCTGGTTAGTACCAGGGCGTAGATCAGAAGAATCAGAGTGCTCAGGCGCGGGTAGAAACCGAGTTGCACGTTGTTGTAGATGGCCTGGCCCAAGCCACCACCGCCGACAAGTCCCAAGATTGTCGAAGCTCGCAGGTTCATCTCCCAGCGCAGCACCGTATAGCTGCTCAATAAAGGACGGGCTTGCGGCCAGATCGCCCAAAGCAGAACTTGCAGTGGGCGAGCACCCAGGGAACGCAACGCTTCGAGGGGACGGGTTGGCACTTCCTCCATCGTCTCCGCATACAACTTACCCAGCACTCCGGCTGAATGCAGCCCAAGAGCGATCGTACCCGCGAACGGGCCGATGCCCACCGCCAGGATGCAGATCAGAACCCATACCAATTCGGGGATAGACCGCAAGACATTGAGCACCAGACGCGCGCCCCAAAACAGAAGCCAGCGCAGCAGGCGTTCAAACAGATGGGACCTCCCGGGAGAGTCGCTGGGTGTGAAGGCAAGCGTCGAGGTCGCGGGAATGGCCAAGGCGACCGCTAATCCGAGCCCCATCAGTGTGCCCATGAGCGAGATCGCAATCGTCTGCAGCAGCGCGGTGCCTAAACCCCTTATGAAGTGCCAACTCAGGTCCGGAGGAAGCAAGTGACGGACGAATCCCGCGAGGCGTCCGGCAACTCCCGCGTTGGCGAATGCGTCTGAGGTGAAGCCCGCCAGGGGAAAACAAGCTGCCAAGGACAACAGGACTAGAGTGGAAACCACAAGTTGAGGGGAACTGCTCCCAAACGGCTTCCAGCTTGACGCTTTTTCTTGTCGCGCAGTGCCAAGAGTCTTGGGATTCGAGTTTATCCAGTGCTTCCGCGCCCATCGGCTGATCGTGTCTGTCACCGCCAGCAGCGCAATGAAAACCAGCAGGAGGGTAAGCACTTGGCCATATTCGAAGAGCTTCATCGAGACGCTGATTTCGTATCCGATCCCACCTGCTCCAACGAATCCGAGAACTGCCGCTGCCCGCAGACAACACTCGAAGGAATAAAGAGAGTAAGCCACAAGATGCGGCAGCGCCTGCGGCCATACCCCTCGCAAGAAGATCTGCAAACGACTGGCGCCGGTCGACTGCAAAGCTTCCAGTGGCTGAGAGTCGACGTGTTCGAAGACATCCGCATATACCCGACCCAGTACGCCACTATAAGCGACCGTCAAGGCAAGCGTGCCGGCCAGAGGTCCCAGCCCCACTGCGGCCACAAAGAGCAGGGCCCAGACCAGATCTGGCACGGCGCGCAGGAAGCCTAAGAGCGCACGCGATAACCGGTTCGCGACGGCGCCCGCCTTCTGGCCGAGGCTGCCAAACTCGGCAGCAACCAGCACTCCACGGTTCCACAGAGTGCCAGTTGCCAGTACTCCCAGCGGCAGGGCCAAGGCGATGGAGAGCACCGTAGCAGCGATTGCAGTGGCGATTGTCTGAACTACCGCGGATGAAACTGTCCGGAGAAAATTGCGCGAGACGTCCGGAGGGAAAAGACTGGAGAGAAAGGTCCAGAGTGAGGCAAGTGTTGCAGGCCGGAAGAGCACGCTCGGATGCACTTCTGCAAAGCGCCATGAGACCGCCACCAGGACAAGCGCCGGAGCGAGCCAAAGGGCTCGACGCGAAACCAATCCGGCGGAGTGATCTGCTCGCGTGCTATCGAGCGCAACGGAGTTTGTACTCGAAGTGCTCGCCATCACGTTCTCCAGTTGGATTGCTCTCCCGGGAGTAGAGTGTGCCTAACAGGTCAGACTGTACATCCGAGGAGGGCACATCGAAAGAAAGGCTGCCCGCGCGCAACCCCACAGCCCGAGGAAAATGCTGCAAGGCCAGATCGACTTTGTGAACGGCCATGACCAAAGTCCTCTTGCCATCGCGCGCAAGTCCCACGAGGAGGGAGGTTATGGTTTCGGCCAATGCAGGATCGAGCGATGCCGTAGGCTCGTCGGCCAGGATGACGTCTGGCGATTGCATCAAGACCCGGGCCACCGCCAGCCTCTGCTGCTGTCCGCCAGAAAGCTCGTCTGCGCGTGCGTTGCGTTTGTCCGCCAGGCCGACGAGCTCCATGGCCTCGAGCGCCCGGTCCATGTCAGTCTTCGCTGGTCGAAAGATGGTGCGCAGCGTAGCGGCCAAAGACATTCGGCCGAGCGCGCCGCAAAGCGCATTCTCGAGGGCTGTCAGTGAAGGTACCAGGTTGTGCTGTTGATAAATCGTTCCGACGCGCCGGCGCATGGTTCTGAGCCCGTTTCCGGTCAAGGAGAGGGTGTCGGCTCCATCGAAGACCACAGCGCCGGCCGTCGGCCGCAAGGTACCGTTAAGGACGCGGAACAAGGTCGTCTTGCCAGCGCCAGACTGCCCGAGAAGAGCAACCATTTCGCCAGGCTTTATCTCGAGCGTGACGCCCTTGAGTGCTTGCACTTCCCCGCGGCGCTCGGGAAATGACTTGGTCACGCTGTGCAGCGAATAAATCACTGGAGAAGCCCTTCGGCGTGAGCTGCTTGCCGCAACTTGTCGTAACTCGCATCCTCGGCGCGCACGTACTTGGTCGCGTTCAGCAGGTCGAGCAACACCTTGTTCTCCGCGTTGGATGCATCGAGCTTCAGGAACGCGGCAGTAAAACCATCGCGCAGCTTTGAATCCAGCCCTTTGCGTGCCGCCCAGACATAGTCGAAGAACGGGGGTGTCGTGTAGAAGACCTTTGCCTGGTTAGTGACAATTTTCCCCGATTTCAACATGTTGCCCAGAACCAGTTCGTCCATTGCACCAGCGTCGACCTTCCCGTTGGCTACCGCGAGTGCCGTGGCATCATGCCCGCCGGTGTAAACAGTCTTGGCCAGAGCGCCCGGATCAATACCAGCCGCGCGCATGTAGTATGCGGGCATCAGGTGTCCAGAAGTGGAGTTCACGTCGCCGAAGGCGAAGGAATGTCCTTTCAGATCTGCAAGCGTACTGATCCGTGAGCCCGGTTGGGTGATGAACACGCTGTGAAAGTTCTGATCGCGCTCCCGTTGCACCAGGGGCTCGACACCTGCGCGTTGGGAAGCCTGCACAAACGTGAAGCCGCCAAGATAGGCAATGTCGACCCGGTCGTTGGCAATGGCTTCGACCACGGCCGCGTAATTTGTCGGGACCACCAATTCGATGCGAGAACCGGTTTCTTTCTCGAGGTAGTTCACCAGGGGCTGGCTTTCGCGCACGATTTTTCCTGGGTCCGTCGACGGGATCATCGCCAGTCGAAGCACTGGCTGCGACGCGGTGGAGCGACTGCCTCTGCAACCCACGGCGAAAATTGTCAGGAGAAGAGTAAACCCGAGACACTTCCTAAGCATCATGGCTCTAGACCTCGGCGTCAAAACTGTTGGGCGTCCCAATGTTCGGGGCCTCCGCGCGACCCACATGGTATCGCAAGAGCAACACTTGCAGGGTGGAGCCTCGGAACTTTCGAAAGATAATCTGCAGGGGATTGTAACGGGAGGACAGCTTTCAGGGGCTGACTCTGCGGCCTCGGTTCGCCGATGGACCGGGAACCAACACAGTGTGAACGCGATTCAGGAATCTGATCCCGCCAACCACCCTACTCCTTGATAACGTTCACGTAGTAAAGGTCGGTAGCGACTTCGAAGTCGTCTTTTTTGAGCTGAGTTCCCACAGTCTGCCAATCGGCCGTCGGCCGAATCAGTTGCCAGTTGTCTTTCTTCCCAACGCGTACCGGCATCTGGAAGCCAGGTTCGTCTGCTTTCCATCGGTATGACACCGTGTTGTCGGAGCTGTTGAATTTCAATTCCAAGGCTGGGATGTCGGCGTGCCGCAGATACTGATCGAAGATCGGAGTCAGGTTCATTCCCGTTTGCTGGTTGAAGAATTGCACGAGATCTTCGGTCATGATGTTTTGGTATTTGAAGTGCTGGTACAAATCGTGCATCAGCTTCCACCAGCGGGCGTCATCGTCTACAACGCTCCGCAGAGTGTTGAGGAAGAGCACGCCTTTGAAATACTGGTCGGCTGGCGGTTCACCGTTTACGCCACGCAGCGTGATGATGGGGCGTTCATTCTTGACCTTGGGTTTGTAGCCGTTCAGATACTTGATGGCGTCGTCCTTGCCATACATGTGTTCGACGTAAAGGCTCTCCAGGTACGTCGTCCAGCCCTCGTGAATCCACATGTCGGAAGGGTCAGCTGCGGTGATGCTGTTGCCGAACCACTCGTGTCCGCTCTCGTGAATGATGATGAAGTCGAACCGCGGGCTGATGCCGACACCAGTCCAGTCGCGCTCGAGATAACCATTGGCGAAGTGGTTTCCGTAAGTCACTGCACTCTGGTGTTCCATGCCTGAGTAAGGGACCTCAACCAGCTTGTAGCCATCTTTCTGGAAGGGATATTCACCAAAATAGTGCTCGAATGCTTCGATCATTCCCTTTGCCTGTACGAATTGCTTCTTGGCTTTCTCCAGATCTTCGGGAAGCGCGTAGAAGTCCAGGTCGAGATCGCCCATCTTGTCCGAGAAATGCTGGTAGTTGCCGATGTTGACGGAAACGTCGTAGTTGTTGATGGGGTAGTGAACCATCCAGTCCCAGCGAGTGTAGCCATCGCCCAGGTCGGTCTTACCCATGAATCGTCCGTTTGAGACATCCACGAGGTCGTTGGGGACCGCGATGCTGATCTCCATGGTCTCGACCTCATCGCGCCACTGGTCTTTGTTCGGCCACCAGATGCTGGCGCCGATTCCTTCGCATGCGGTGTAGATCCAGGGATGCCCCGAGGGGGCCGTGCCGAACGTAAAGCCGCCGAATCTGCCCATCTGCACCGGCGTTCCCGAGTAATAAAAGTCGATGGTGTAGACCTGCCCGCTGCGCAAGGTATAGGGGAAATCGACGAAGACCGCTCCGGAATCGCGCTCGTAGTGCAGGGGTGTGGAGTCGAGCAGAATCTTGTCGACGTTCAGGACCTCGGCGAGGTCGATTTGAATGCGAGTATCGTCCTGGAGCATCTTGAAGCGGATCGCGTTCTTGCCGCTGACCAGCTTCTTTGCGGGATCAATGCGGATATCAAGATGATAGAAGAGCAAATCGTTGTTGGCGCGATAAGGTCCCCAGGCGCCACGCAGGAGTTCGGCTTTGGTCGGCGGGTCCAAACCTCGCACATGCGGGGGAGGCGTAGAGGCGGGCTGGGAAGGTTGAGTCGTGGTTTGCGCGTTCAAGAAGACAGCAATCGAAACAAAGACGAAAATCTGAATTGTGTTCCCGTAGCAGCTCACGCACGCATGCGGCTTGCTCACAGTGCGCCTCCCGGCTTTATTCGCGATTCCTGTTAAAGGTGGAGTGAAATAAAAGCGCGCCGGAGCGCGGCTCATCTCCCGTGAACCAACTCTCCATCCACCATGCGCCAAATGCCCAGTGGGTTCGCATCCTTCAAATCTTCAGGCAGTGCGCTGTCCGGGAATCCTTGGTAGCAGACAAGGCGCGTGAATCGGAAGATGGCGTTACTGCCGACCGAGGTCGAGCGTCCATCCGAGGTCGAGGGATAAGGCCCTCCGTGCACCATGGCGTGGCAAACTTCGACTCCTGTAGGGAAGCCGTTGAATACCAGCCGTCCGACCTTAGCTTCAAGAATCGCAATCAGGTCGGCGAAGTCGTGCAGGTCCTGCTCTGTGCCATGAATCGTTGCGGTCAGCTGTCCCTCCAGGGAGCGAGCGACAGAGAGAACCTGATCGCGACTGGAGTGTTCCACCAGAACAGTGGTGGGGCCGAAGATCTCCGCGTCCAGTTCTGAGCCGAGGTAGGAAGCTACATCCGTCTCAAACAAAGCGGAGCTCACAGCAAAACCCGCAGCCAGGGTCTCCTCTGTGCCACGAGCAGTGGCCTTCGAATCGTTCTCCTTGCTGCGCTTGGAGACCGCCGAGTCATACGAAGACTGGATGGTTTTGGTCAGCAAATGAAATGGAGAGGAGGCCACAACCAAATGACGCAATTTGTCAGCGAAGGCCGTCGCCTCGGGACTCTTCGGTAAGAACACCATTCCAGGCTTCGTGCAGAACTGACCGGCGCCCAACGTGAAAGAAGCATGAAGTCCAGCCGCAATGTTCTCACCCCGTTCGCGCAATGCTCCCGGCAGTATGAAGACCGGATTGGTGCTGCTCATCTCGGCGTAGAAGGGAATCGGCTCAGGGCGCGACGCCGCGATGTCCATCAGGGTCCGTCCCGCCGCGCGGGATCCGGTAAAGCCCCCCGCCTTCACCAGGGGATGCTTCATCAGCGCCGTCCCAACTCGTGAACCGCTGCCAAAGAGCACCGAGAATACGCCTTCGTGCAAGTCGCATTCGCGAACGGCCTCCTGCACCGCATGACCCACGAGTTCACTCGTGCCGGGATGCGCTGCATGAGCCTTCACAATCACCGTATTGCCGCCTGCGAGCGCGGATGCCGTATCCCCACCGGCGACAGAGAAGGCCAAGGGAAAGTTGCTGGCGCCGAAGACAACCACCGGCCCCAAGGGATGCAGCATGGAACGGATGTCAGGCTTGGGGACCGGCTTGCGATCAGGCTCGGCGCGGTCAATGCGTGCATTGACCCACGATCCTTCCTCTGCAACTTGAGCGAACAAGCGAAGCTGGTTGCAGGTTCGCGCCGTCTCAGCCTGCAGACGCGCGGCCGGCAGAGCAGTCTCTTGGCCGGCGCGTTCGACGATGTCGCCTGTGATGGCCTCTATCTTTGCCGCGATCGAGCGCAGGAATGTACCACGAGCCCGGCCGGGAACACGGCGGTAAACTTCAAACCCATCGGCAGCGAGACGGACCGCCAGGTCCACTTCATCGGAACTCGCCGGAATGAATCCGGGTTCCAGGCGTTGACCGGTGATTGGGTTGGTGGCGTACAGAGGCTCGAGAGAACTCGCGCCTTCGCGAAATCCGATAAGGGAACGGCCCGTGAGCTTTACAGTCGACGCAAGCATGAATCACTTCCTGTTCGGCAGTGCGTACGCGTTCGCTATTTGGGGACGGCTCCGTAGTGCTTCGTGAATGATCTTCTTGGTTTGGCGGAGTTCATCACCCACCAATTCGAGACGCGGCGGACGCACACGCGCACTTCCATGCCCGACCTCTGCCTGGACCAGCTTGATGAGCTGAACGAAATTCGGAACGGTGTCCATCCGCAGTAAGGGCAAGAACCAGCGATATAACTCAAAAGCCTTGTCGCTTTCTCCCTTGATCCCGAGGTTGAACAGGTCGACCGATTCCCGGGGCAGCGCATTCGCCAGGCCCGCGATCCATCCTGTAGCTCCCACTCCGATGGCCTCCAGGACGGCGTCGTCCACGCCCACGGAGATTTCCAGCCGATCGTCGAGTAGCGCACGAATGGCCGACACTCGCCTGGCATCGGTGCTCGATTCTTTTACCGACGCGAAGTTCTTGTGTGCTTCAGCAAGTTCCTGAATCTGCTCCGGCAGGAAATCGGTTCCATAAGCGACAGGATTGTTGTAGAGCATGCAGGATAGTGGCGTGGCCTGGAATACTGCCGCGACGTGTGTCTTCATCTCGCGCCAGTTGCCCTGATACACGTACGGAGGCAATACCATCAGGCCATCGCAGCCAATGTCGGCAGCGGCTTTCGCCACCGCAACCGCTTCCGAAGTAGTTAGCGCCGAAATGGAGGCGACAACCGGTGCGCTCCCCTCGACCGCCTTGACGCAGGTGCCGAGGACATCCAACTTCTCGTCAAAGGACAGGGTCGCGCCTTCGCCCAGGGATCCCAGGGCAACAATCCCGGTGCAGCCGTTCTCCAACAGCCAACGGCAGTGCTCTGCTATGAAGGCATGATCGACACCGAGCTCCTCATTGAAGCCCGTCGTGATCGCGGGCATCACGCCTTTCCAATTCATCAGGAACCTCCTAAAGTCGAGGCGGTTTGCGTGTCCGATTGGCCGGCTAGGGCGGCGGCGAGGTGAACGACACGCGCGGGGAAGATCGGCGGCCGCACTGAGTCCGGGTTCCACTTGAAAAGGAACTGTGTTACCGGCCCGCAAATTCGTCCCTGGCAAGGTCCCATGCCACACCGTGTTTGCAACTTGGCCGTGCGCCAACTCGCCTGTTTCTGGAGGCGCGCATAAGCAACGTCCTCACAGCGGCAAACCAACGTTTCCGGAGAGGCCAGGTTCCGGAGTTCGTGTCGCAGACGGAACGTGCGGTCCAGGGTCACGGCGAAGCGTCGTGCCTTCTCGCGTGCCGGGAATAACTTTTGGGCTTCTTCCCGGCGGCCGCCCGCCGCCAAACCGGCGATCTGGCCTTCGACGAGCGATGACTCCACTCCCCCGATGCTCGTCGGCTCACCCGCACAATAAATTCCAGTGATCGTGGTTTGCTGCAAGTCGTCAACCTGCACATAGCCGCCGTGAATCTGGCATCCCAGCAAGAGTGGCAGTTCGAGGTTGGGAACAAGGTGAAACCCGCACGCCAGGTAATCGCAGGCGATGGTCTCGGATTTCCCGTGGCGCGAAATCGTTACACTCTCCAACATCCTCTTTCCTTGAGCTGTCAATGGCCAACTACTCGTGGCAAAGCGCACACCGCCCACGCTCTTCTTGAGCAACAAAGCTTGCCCGACTTTTTTAGGTTGTCTCAACAACGTCACCAAGAACCGAAAAAGACTGCTCAAAGGTGCCTGTTCGCAGAGGATTGGAATCTCGGCGCCGTGCTGGCGAAGGTATGCCGCGACTGCGAGTAACAGAGGCCCGGTGCCTGCCACAACCACGCGCTTGCCGCGAATCGGAAGACCCGACTTGACCATTGCCTGCAGCCCGCCCGCTCCCATCACGTTGGGAAGAGTCCAACCTGGAAAGGGCAGGAATCGCTCGCGCGCTCCCGTGGCCAGGATCAGGGTCCGGTAACCGAGAACGTGCAAATCGTCGTCATGCTCCGCGATGAGAACGCCCGGCCTGGATTGATGAAAGACTCTGGTTCCGCAGAACGTCGACACACCCGCGGCCAGCACCGCCTTCCGCCAAACCGCCGCTTCTTGTTTTTCTTGCGCCTCGCCGGACTCACCCCGCCAGATCTGCCCACCCAGGGTCGGATTGTCATCGACGATGCCAACGCGAGCACCGCATTCTGCCGCACGTGCTGCGGCAGCCATGCCCGCCGGACCTCCGCCAATCACGAGAACGTCGAACTGCTCTAGCAAACTCTTACTCCTCCGTTCTCACATCGATGCCTGCCTCGCAGAAGGTCTGGCAGGCCCGGCGATGAGGCGTTCCATTGATCGTCACGCGACACTCGAAGCAGATGCCCATTCCACAAAGTGGCCCGCGGGGCTCTCCGGTCACGGAGGTCCTCGACGGCTGACCGGCAGACCCCAAGGCCGCGGCAACCGTCGCGCCGGCGGGGACCGCCACTGGAGAACCGTTTACCATCACCGTTACTTGGCTAGGCATGCGCAAACTCCTTCGCTGCCCGTGATGGCAGATAGGGCTCGATCGGAATCTCCGGTGCGCGGCCGTGAATGTGATCCGCCAGGATTCTTGCGGTCCCCAGCGAGGTGGTGATCCCCAGGCCTTCGTGACCAGCCGCTAGGAACCGCGTCCTATCGCCGGGCACGGGCCCGATCAACGGCAGCTTGTCCGGCGTGGCGGCGCGGAATCCAGTCCACACTCGTATTGCCGACAACGCGCCAATCGCCGGCATGTATTCCTGCGCCCGCTGCAGCATGCGCGTGAGAATGACGTTGTCCACCGCGTCGCTCTCGGCCCCATATTGTCGAGACGAACCGATCAGGATCTGACCTGTCCTTCGAGGCTGCACATTGAAGGCGACGGAATCGCTGGACACCGAGTGTGCGCTCTTCAGGTACCCAAGCTCCACCAATTGATGGCGCAAAAAACCTGGATAGCGATCCGTGATCACGAGGTGGCCTTTGCGTTTCTTTACCTCGATGCCCGCGGTTAACTCGGGCGCGGTAATGCCCGCCGCATTCACCATAATTCCGCCCGCAATCTCCCCGCCATCACTCAATCGAACGTGCCCTTGCTCAATTTTTGTAACGCAAACGCCGGTCTTGATTTTGGCGCCACATTCCTGCGCACGCTCGATCAGAAACCGGGCAGCGCACGGCGGATACAACACGCCATCTTCGGGAACCAGTAGCCCGCCGACAAAACCGTCACGCAGGTTCGGCTCCAACTCCTTCAACCGCCGCGACTCGAGTACCTCTGTGGGAACGCCCCGACTCCGGTAATAGTCGTGCTTGCGGCGGACCTCGTTCATTTCTTCCTCATCCGCGGCCACCCATACCGTTCCACACTGCTCGTACTCGACGTCGTCCGGCAATTCGGGCCTTAACTGCTGCCACAACCGCTGTGAGTAGCGCGTCAGCGTAAACTGTGCATCGGAATCGTCCATCGCGACGATGTGGCCCATCCCGGCAGCCGTGGCACCCCCACCCACCATTTCGCGGTCGACCGCTGCAACGCGCATGCCTCGGCGCGCAAATTCCATGGCACAGGCAGCGCCTACAATTCCGCAACCGACAATCACCGCGTCATAGGCCACTTTGCTCATGCTTCAGACGCGAATCCCCAGGGCGAGCGGATCGCGAGCGTCAAACACCAATTCAGCCTCGGCATTCACGAACGCCCATCCTGTGATGCTGGGATACACTTTGCCGTCCTGCACTCGCACGCTGCCCTCAAAAACGCTGCCCACAATACTCTCCTGCCGCCAGACCTGCCCTTCCCGAATTTTTCCATCCGCAAAGAGGCAGGCTAGCTTGGCGCTGGTCCCCGTGCCGCAAGGAGAACGGTCATAGGCCTTTCCCGGACAAAGCACGAAATTCTTGCTGTCCACCCCGGGCATCTGCGAGGGTCCAAACACCTCGATATGGTCAATCTCTTTTCCGTTGTCGCCGGTGATCCCATTTTTGTTCAGTGCAAGACGGACCGCCCAGGTGAACGCGGTCAATCCGTCCACATTATTCAATGCAAGCTTCGTCCGTCCGTCGTGGCCGTCGTGACTGCGAACCAGAAAGAACCAGTTTCCGCCCCAGGCCACATCGCCACGCACCTTACCGTAACCCGGCACGTCGACTTCTACGTCGCTCGCGCTGCGGTAACTCGCGACATTGTGTACCGTCACCGCCCCGTTATCCTGAAGCACCGCACGCACAGTTCCCACGGGCGTCTCGATTCGATGTTCGCCGGGTTCCATGCGCTTC
>Ga0306922_10000060_pt1 | contig 69171 bp, 61 predicted proteins | sample sta12Cox44000082_FD_203758 | JGI IMG/M metagenome (GOLD analysis project Ga0306922, IMG submission 203758) | Lab enrichment of tropical soil microbial communities from Luquillo Experimental Forest, Puerto Rico - statoxic.12C.oxic.44.000.082 (v2)... | ecosystem: Environmental > Terrestrial >... | reverse complement strand
GGCACTGCAATAGTTGTGATTTACGGCTTATGGAGCGGCCAACTCTTTGGGGCGAAGCAGTTGACCAAGTACCCATTAATAATTTAATTCCGACTCTGAATGAGCAGTTGTTTTTGTGTCAGCCCTAAGTGTCGGAAATTGTTGCGACACAACCCACTTTTCCGGTATTGGAACCTCCCGCACCTATATTTTGGGGATTGGCACCAAACGGGAACATCTCTCATCCGCATGGCGTATGTATCTGGTGAAGGGCGAAGCTGCTTAGCCATTCCCCTTCCGCTGTCGGGACTGCGCTATGAACCTACTCGACATCCTGAAACAGACGCTGGCGACCTTGCGCGCCCACAAGATGCGCAGCTTTCTGACGATGTTCGGGATCATCTGGGGGATCGCGTCGGTGATTCTGCTGGTCGGGCTAGGACTAGGCTTCAGCAAAGACCAGAAGAAGCGGATGGAGACACTGGGCAAGGATCTGGTGATCATCTGGGGAGGCCGCACCAGCTCGCAGGTTGGTGGGTTGGCGGCCGGACGTCCGATTACGCTCAATATTGACGACGCACGGCTGATCAAGAAAGAGGCGTATTTGGTGAAGGCGGTAAGTCCAGAATTGCAACGCAACGTCAGCCAGGTCAGCCAGTTCAACTCAGCAGCGAGGCAGGTCTCAGGGGTGTGGCCTGCCTATCAGGATTTTCGTTCCATCATTCTCGCCGAAGGCCGTCTGATAACCGAAGATGACGAAACCGAGGCGCGGCGTGTTGTCATCCTTGGCTCCAATGCCGCCCGTCAGCTCTTTCCCGGACAACCTGCTGTGGGAGCCAACCTGGAGATTGCGCGCTATCCCTACACCGTGATTGGCGTGATGGCGGAGAAGAAACAGAACTCCAACTACAGCGGCCCTGACAACGACAAGATCTACGTCCCCTACTCGGCGATGGCGCGGGACTTTCCGCCTCCGCCGGCAAAGGGCGAGATCATCAACAAGGGCTATCTGTCGGATATCGTGCTCGAAGTTGCCGACCCAAAATACCACGATGAGGCGGTTTTGCAAGTGCGCAGGCTGCTGGGGCGCATGCACCACTTTGAAGAGACCGACAAAGACGCTCTTTTCATCTGGGACACAATGGAGTTCGCCAAGGTGTTGGCGCGCATCTTCGCCGTGATCACTTTCTTCTTCGGGTGTGTGGCGGTCACCACGCTGTGCCTTGGGGGCATCGGCGTGATGAACATTATGCTGGTGGCCGTCACCGAGCGCACGCGAGAAATCGGCATCTTGAAGGCAATTGGCGCGACGAAGACTGACATCCTCAAACAGTTTTTCAGCGAGTCTGTGGCGCTCACGGTGCTGAGCGGGACTCTGGGGTATGTAGTGGGAGTCGGGCTGTGCATATTGCTGGCCGTCACGCCGCTGCCGGACTTCGTGCCTAAACCGATCATTTCCGTGATTGCGATTGTGGGCTCTCTGTTGACGCTGTCGATCATTACGATCAGCGCGGGAATGTATCCCGCGCAGCGCGCGGCAGATATGGATCCCATTGAGTGCCTGAGATACGAGTGAGCCGAGGTGCAGTATGTATTTAACCGAACTGGTGCAGCAGAGTTGGACGGCATTGCGGCGCAATCGCATGCGATCGGCACTCACCATGCTGGGCATCAGTTGGGGCGTGGTCTCGCTGGTGTTGCTGCTGGCGTTCGGGCAAGGCCTCGGTGGCGGCATTATGCAAGCCGTGGGGAACATGGGGAATAACGTCATCGTGCTATGGCCCGGGCAAACCAGCATGCAGGCTGGAGGTCAACGCGCCGGACGCAAGATTCACTATGAGTACGAGGACGTCGAAGCGATCCGCGAGGAAGTGCCGATCATTCGAGCAGTCAGCGCCGAGTCGGTGACAGATTTCGGCTTCAAGGCAGGCACACGGATAGTGTCGATTCAGACCCGTGGCGTTGAGTATCCCTACGCAGCAATGCGGAAGATTCAAGCTGCCGATGGCCGAAACATCGAAGAGTCGGAGTTCGCGCAACGCAAGCCGGTGGTGCTGCTGGGGCATCATGCCGCCGAGCGGATTTTTCAGGGCGCTCCTGCAGTGGGACAGACCGTCCTGATCAAAGGCCAGAGCTTCGAAGTCATCGGCGTGATGGACATCAAGATCCAGGACTCGATGTACGAGGGGCCGGATAACGAGCAGGCCTTCATTCCGTACGAGGTCTTCAACGAGCTCACGAATGCAAAGGACCCGCAGATGATCGTGATTCAGCCGATTTCGGCAGAGTTACACCGCCAGGCCCTGATGGCTGCACGCAACGTTATTGCGCGGCGGCATCATTTCGAGCCGAAAGACACCAAAGCGACTCCGGAGTGGGACACGGTGGAAACGGGCGCCATGCTGCGCGCCTTCACCATCGGACTCGACGCTCTGCTGGGAATCATCGGTGCCCTGACCTTGGGTGTTGGTGGCGTAGGAGTAATGAACATCATGCTGGTCAGCGTGACCGAGCGCACGAAAGAGATCGGACTGCTGAAGGCAATTGGTGCTCGCAGGAGGCATATCCTGGTACAGTTCCTGATTGAGGCGCTCGTGTTGACGTTTATCGGCGGGGCGTTGGGCGTGGTCGCGTCGTGGCTGCTGACCGTGGTGATCCCGCCCATGCCGCTGTACAGCGAGTTCTACAAGACCGCCAACCACGAAGGCGACATCTTCCTGCAAGCGTCGCTCAGTGTGATGATCGTGTCGTTTGCAGTTCTGTCGCTGGTGGGGATCACCAGCGGCTTCTGGCCAGCGTTGAAAGCCTCTCGCCTGCAGCCGATTGAGGCGCTGCGCTACGAGTAGCTACTCCTCCTCCTCCTGCTGCTCCTCCTCTTCCTCTTCCCATTGATGTCCGCAGGCCAGGCAGCGCCAATGCTGCGCGGGTGTTGTCGGCAGTTCGGGAAACGGGATTGCCGACGACCACAGGGAAATTTGCCCGGGATTACCACCCACCACCCGGCGGATTTCTAGCGACTCGCACTCCGGACAGCAGCGCACAACGTCGGCATCGGATTCACCGACCTCCTCTTCCTCTTGCGGCGCAGGCCGGAAGTCGTCCAGGATTTCCAGCGCCCGCACTACCTGGCGATCGGGCACCTGTAGCTTGATTCCCCACATTGCCATGCCGATGTGCAGGTTCATGGCGTTCTCATCGCGCACGGAGGCGACGATGCCCGCCGAGGAGAGCTTGCCTTGCGCGAGCTTGGCCTCACCGATGTTCAGGAAGGTTGCGATGGTGACCAGTTCTTCGGACATTGCGGACAGGGGGCGTGCGTATCTCCTAGCTTACCCCAGTGGTCAATTGATCGAGATGGGCACGGCGGCTGTGCTCGGCGATGGCATCGACGATCGCCACAGCAATGGCCAACGCGGCATACCCCTGGTTCAGCGAGACCTCCGGCGTGGTGCGTGTTCGCACAGCATGCAGGAAGCTCAGCAGTTCGGCATGCAGTGGCTCTTGCGGTTCGACCTTCGGCTTGAATGGCATAATGCCCGGTGAAGCGCTGGTTACAAGGCCTGCAGGATCGAAGGGGTTGGCCTCGATTGGCGCTTCCGCGTCGACGGTGAGGACGAGCACGTCCTGGCGGGAGAAGTCGAGCGACACATATTGCCGCGGCTGGAAGAAACGCAGCTTGCGGACGCGTTCCGTGCTGACCCGGCTGGCTGTGAAGTTGGCCACGCATCCGGACTCGAATTCGAGCCGTACGTTGGCGATGTCCACTTTTTGCGACAGGATGGGTAAACCAACTGCGCGCACTTCGCGGACCGGCGAAGCTGCGAAAGTGAGAACAATATCAATGTCGTGGATCATCAGGTCGAGCACGACATCCACATCGAGCGAGCGCGGGCTGAAGATGCTGAGACGGTGCACCTCGAAGAACATCGGCTTGGTGAGCAGTGGGAGTGTAGCGCGAACGGCAGGGTTAAAGCGCTCGAGGTGTCCCACTTGCGCGATGCGCTTGTGTTCTTGCGCCAGTGATTGAAGTTCGCCGGCCTCAGGAAGCGTGGCGCACAGTGGCTTCTCGATCAGCACATCCACACCGGCCTGCATGAGCTGGCGGGCAACAGGAAGATGAGCAACAGTGGGAACGGCTATGGAAACAGCCTCGACCCCGCCGTCGATCAGCTCTGAAATTGTAGGGAAGAATTTCGCGCCAAATTTATTCGCAACCGCTTGGCCGCGTGCCACGTCCGAATCCACGACTCCGACCAGTTGAACTGCGACCGCGGGATCGGATTGCAGATCACGATACACACGCGCATGGTTGTGTCCAAAAGCGCCGACACCAACAACGCCGACGCGCAAAAGCCTGTCTGACATCCTGCGATTGTCGCATGCCGTTGCGCCTGGCCGTTAGACCTGCTTCGGAGCTTGAAATCCGAGAAAACAGACCAGCTTGGAACCTCAGAAACGGCTATGCGAGTTCAGTCCTCGCCGACGCGTAATACCGCCAAAAATGCTTCTTGCGGGATGTCCACGCGACCGATACGCTTCATGCGCTTCTTGCCTTCCTTCTGCTTCTCCAGTAGCTTGCGCTTGCGCGTAATGTCGCCGCCATAGCACTTGGCAAGAACGTTTTTGCGCATGGCAGCCACCGTTTCGCGGGCGATTACCTTCGCCCCGATGGCCGCCTGTATAGGCACTTCAAACATCTGGCGCGGGATCAACTGGCGCATCTTTGATACCAGCGCGCGTCCACGTTCATAAGCGAAGTCCTTGTGAACGATGATGGATAGCGCGTCCACGGGATCCCCCGCTACCAAGATGTCGAGCTTAAGCATCGGTGACTCCCACATCCCGGCGAGGTGATAGTCGAGCGAAGCGTAGCCCCGCGATACCGACTTCAGCTTGTCGTAGAAATCGAGCACGATTTCGTTCAGCGGCAATTCGTAGGTCAGCATGACTCGCGTGGCGCTGACGTATTCGAACGCTTTCTGCTTGCCGCGCTTCTCTTCCACAAGCTTAAGAATGCCGCCCACGAATTCTTCGTTGGTCAGGATCGTGGCAGTGATGATCGGCTCTTCAATCTTCTCGATCAGCGTGGGGTCAGGCCAGCGCGAAGGATTGTCCACTTCGACCACGATGCCGTCGGTCAGCGTGATCTTGTAGCGCACACCCGGAGCTGTCGTGATGAGGTCGAGGTTGTACTCGCGTTCCAGCCGCTCCTGGATGATCTCCATATGGAGCAGGCCGAGAAAGCCGCAACGAAAACCGAAGCCCAGTGCCGCCGAGCTCTCCGGCTCGAAGAAGAACGATGCGTCGTTCAGGCGCAGCTTCTCGAGTGCTTCGCGAAGAAGCGTGTGCTCATGTGCGTCCACCGTGTAAAGCCCGGCGAAAACCATCGGCTTTAATTCTTCGAAGCCGGGCAATGGCTCCAGCGCAGGCTCTGTGTCATCGGTGATCGTGTCGCCGATCTTGGTGTCAGCTACGTTCTTGATGTTGGCGATGAGGAATCCGACTTCGCCGGCGGTGAGCTCATCGACCTCCACTGGCTTGGGCGTGAGCACACCGAGGTTCTCAACATCGAAGGTGCGGCCGTTCGACATGAGGCGAATTTTCTGTCCCTTGCGAATCGTGCCCTCGACAGTGCGCGCCAGCACCACCACGCCACGATAGGGATCGAACCAGGAATCGAAAATCAGTGCCTGCAAGCGATGATTCGCCTTGCCTTTCGGCGGCGGAACTTTCTGAACGATGGCTTCCAACACCTCGGGCACGCCTTGGCCTGTCTTGGCGCTGATAGGCAGCGCGTGCGAGGCGTCAAGTCCCACCGCGCCTTCAATCATCTCCTTGGTGCGCTCGATATCAGAACTGGGCAGATCGATTTTGTTAATGACCGGAATAATCTCCAGCCCGTTATTGATGGCAATGTAGGAGTTGGCCAGCGTCTGCGCCTCGACGCCTTGCGAAGCGTCGACCACCAGCAACGCACCCTCGCACGACGCCAGCGAGCGCGAAACTTCGTAGCTGAAATCCACATGGCCGGGCGTGTCGATAAGGTTGAGCTGGTAGGTCTTGCCGTCCTTCGCTGGATACATCATGCGCACCGAATGGGCCTTGATGGTGATACCGCGCTCGCGCTCCAGGTCCATCGTGTCGAGCACCTGTGCCTGCATTTCGCGGGCCGTCAGCGCGCCTGTCAGCTCGAGCAGACGGTCGGCCAGCGTGCTTTTCCCATGGTCAATATGGGCGATGATGGCGAAATTGCGGATGACTGCTGGATCCATCGGTGCTTCAGGAGGCAGTCTTAATTTTAGCAGGATAAACGACTCCGCCTGGACGCATGCGGTACGATGTTGGCATCCATAGCCCTGCTTCAAATACCATCAAAACGGGGTTTTTCACACTGTTCGTGCCGCTAGTTGTAGCAGTGTACGTTCCCTACAGGATGGTGGGCAGTGGCCGTGTAGCGTCGCTGACTGTACGGGTCGTCGGTGGGCTGCTGTTCCTGGTGGGAGCCATCGGCTACTTCTGGTGTGCGGTGTTGTTCGTGCAGGCGCAAGGCACCCCCGCGCCCATCAGCCCGACCAAGCGGCGCGCTTGTCACCGGCCCGTATCGCATCAATCGCAACCCTATGTACACTTCCGTGCTCGCCGTTGGGTTTGGACAGTCGCCGTTCTACCAACGGTCCTCCATTGCCGTCTATGGTGTGTTTCTATTTGCATGCTTTCATCTCTGTCGTTGTTCTCTGTGAAGAGCGCACTTTGGGCACTCAATTTGACGGCGAATACGAGGACTTCTGTCGCCGCGTGCCGCGCTGGATACCGCGGTCGAAGTCGTAAGTATCCGTTGTGGGGATTGCTAGAATCGTCCCTGCATGCCTATTATCCTTGCCTCTGCTTCGCCTCGCCGCGCCGGGCTGTTACGCAACGCCGGCATTGCGTTCACGGTTGAGCCGGCGCACGTGCCGGAACAGCCCTTACCGGATGAGGTGCCATTGCAGTATGCGCAACGGCTCGCTCGCGAGAAGGCACTCGCGGTCTTTTCGCGACACCCTGACAGTGTAGTACTCGGAGCGGATACGATCGTCGTTGCCGACAAGCACCTTTTGGAAAAGCCGCTCGACCATGCCGACGCAACGCGCATGTTGCGGATGCTCTCGGGCCGATCGCACCAAGTCATCACCGGAGTATGCCTCGTGGCTTCCGAATTCGAAGAAATAGCAGCAGAGATTACCGACGTACGCTTCGGCACCCTGTCCGATGACGAAATCGCCAGCTACATTGCCACTGGGGAGCCGATGGACAAGGCCGGCGCATACGCAATCCAGGGCATCGCCTCGCGTTGGGTCGAGCGCATCGACGGCTGCTATTTCAATGTTGTGGGACTGCCCCTGCCGCAGGTCTACCGCATGCTGCGCGAGTTGGCACGCGCAAAATCAATATTCGCGCTCTGAATTGGGGCAGAGACACAAACGCGGAGTGTCTCGTCTCGCATGGACATCTCCGCGTGAGCTGGAGCGCGCTACTTCTTTTCTTCGGTCGAGGTCGTGCTCGAGGCGCCAGAAGCGCCCTCGTTCATCGATGCCTTGAAGTTGCGAATGCCTTCACCCAGTCCTTTACCGAGTTCGCCCAGCTTCTTGGGACCAAAGATGAGCAGCGCAATGAACACAATGACCGCCAGCTCGGGCAGACCGATTTTTCCGCCAAACATAAATCCTCCGGTCGAACAGCCCGGTCAATCTGCTGTTAAGACAAACTCAGGTTAGCGGGCTTCTTCTTTAGATTCTAGGCTTTTCGCAAGGAGGCGTCAAAATGTAGCCAGCTGCCGCAGTAGCCAGTTGAATTGATAGTGGTGAGAAACGCTGGCGGAGAGTCAGATCTCTCCAATCAGCCCCGCTAGAAGCGCTGCCCGCCGCGGCAACTCGTCCGCGACTACGTACTCATGCGCCGCGTGCGCGCCATCGCCAACGGCACCCAGGCCGTCGAGGGTGGCAACGCCAATCCCGGCCGTGAAATTCCCGTCCGAACCGCCTCCAACGGCGATTTCGTCTACCTGAAATCTCAGCTGGCTTGCGATTCTTTGGGCTCTCGAGAAAAGTGCTGTAACCTGCTTAGTCCGCTCCAACGGAGGTCGGTTCACTCTGCCAGTAATCTCCAGCTGGCAATTGCGATTGACGGGCTTGAGCGCTTTCAGCTTGCGCTCCATCAATGGCCCATCGGCTTTGCGAGCTATGCGCAGATCGACCTGGGCCAGCGCCTCGCCGGCCACGACGTTCGTCCTCGTGCCTCCACGAATGACCCCCACGTTGAGGGTGATGCCTCGCTTCAGGTCGGTAAGCTGCGAAATGGCCTGAATCTGGTGTGCCAGCTCGGTGATGGCGCTGTTACCCTTCTCGAAATCCAGTCCGGCGTGTGAGGCTTTACCAGTTACTTTGACGGTGAAATCGCCGACACCTTTGCGCGCGGTCTTCAGTGCTCCGCCGGGTCCGGATGGCTCACACACCAACACTGCTGCGCACTGCGATGCCAGCTCCTCGGTCAGCGAACGCGAGCTGTCGCTGCCGACTTCCTCGTCAGAGACGAGCCACACAGTCATAGGCCGAGGCAATCCGCTCTGCACTTCACGAAGAGCACGCACGGCGAACATCATTTGCACGATGCCGGACTTCATGTCGAACACGCCGGGCCCGCAAAGCTTGCCGCCTTCCTTGCGCCACGGCATCGTCTTCAGAGTTCCCAGATCGTAGACGGTGTCATAGTGACCCAGCAACAACACGGGTTCTTGCCCACGCGGACCCGCGAAATCCACCTGCAAATGGTTGCCAGCCGTCGCTTGACGATTCACCCTAACTTTTCCGCCGAGCCCGCGAAACTGCTCAGCAAGGTACCCACACAAGGCATCACAAGCGGCCTTCTCGTGGGTCGGTGATTCGCGCGTCACCAGTTCGCGAACCTGCGCCACCATCTCAGGCTGGCGTGTCGTCAGCCACTCCAGCAATTGCTTCAGTTCAGGATTCCAATCATGTGCAGGCATCAATAAGTTCCTCTGCTCCATCTTCGAATAACAAGTTACGACGACTACGAAATGTATAATCGGGAGTCTTGCGAGACAAGCCATGACCGATACCGCGATGACTGCGCCAGCCGAAACCGCAAACGCCCAGACCGCAGGATTCGACATCCACGAAATCATGAAGATCCTGCCTCATCGCTACCCATTTCTGCTGATCGATCGAATTACCGAAATCGAGCGAACCAAGCGCATCGTCGCGACGAAGTGCGTCAGCGTGAACGAGCCCTATTTCGTTGGACACTTTCCTGCCGGCCCTATCATGCCGGGAGTGCTGGTGGTCGAGGCAATGGCGCAGGCCGGCGGCGTGCTACTGCTCATCGAGGTCCCCGACCGCGAGCACAAGCTGCTCCTGTTCACCGGCATCGAGCGCGCCAAGTTCCGCCGCCCTGTGATCCCCGGCGACCAGCTACGGATTGAGGTCGATGTGCTGGCATGGCGCGGGACCGCCGGCCGCATGTTGGGTAAGGCCTATCTCGGCGACAAAGTAGCCTGCGAGGCGGTCATCAGTTGCCGCTTGCTCGACCGCCGCGCAGTCAAGCCATACACTTCCGCGGGAGTCGAAAAGTCCTAACCGCGATATGAGCATCCATCCGACGGCCGTCATTGATCCGTCTGCGAAGATTCCCGCGTCCTGCGAAATTGGACCGTACTGCATCGTGGCCCCAGGTGTGGAACTGGGGGTGAACTGCAAGCTGCATGCGCACGTGGTGCTCGGCGGCCCATCGAAATTTGGCTACGACAACGAGATCTATCCCTTCGCAGTGGTCGGCGGTGACCCGCAGGACATCACTTACAAAGGCGAGCCGACGCATCTCGAAGTCGGCGATCGCAATGTCATTCGCGAATATGTCACCATCACCCGCGGCACCCTCAAGGGTGGTGGAACCACGCGCGTTGGGAACGACACGCTGATCATGGCCTACACGCATATCGGTCATGACAGCGTGATTGGCGATCATGCGATGCTGATTAACGGCGCGACCCTCGCCGGTCACGTCAGCGTAGAAGAATGGGCGGTAGTGGGCGCGTTATGCCCTGTGCATCAGTTCGTGCGCATCGGAGCACATTCGTACGTGGGCGGCGGAACCACGATCACGCAGGATGTGCTGCCCTATTCCATGACCAGTGCCGAGCGCGACAGCCATGCCTTCATGCTTAACAAGGTTGGATTGCAGCGCCGCGGCTTCTCGCCCAAACGCATCCAGAAACTGCACCACGCCTTCAAAGTGCTGCTGGCCTCGAAGCTGAACACCTCGCAGGCACTAGAGAAACTCCGCAGCGAATCCGACCTGGGCTCGGATGTAGAGTTGTTGGTGCGCTTCATTGAGACATCACAGCGAGGAGTAATTAAGTAAACAGTAGCCGTTATGCTCCTGATTAAGGACTTACTACATGGAGCACCGAGACTTGAGCGCATGAGGCTCGAGCCGCGAAGCCGCCGTCCCCACAAACCGTTGGTCTCGCGCTTTGTGGGGTAGAGGAGCGGCGGCAGTGCATTTAGCCCCGGGCGTGAGCCCGGGGTAGACTCCTTAGAGAGATGGCCGAGTCCCGCTTCCGGCACGGCACTCTTCGGCGAGGGTGTGAGTCTGAGCCGGCACCCGCTACCATGTCGACTGGCCCACAAAAGATTGGTCTAATTGCTGGTAATGGAAGATTCCCCTTCCTTGTGCTTGACGCTGCACGTTCACAGGCTATGGAGGTCGTTGTTGTTGCAATAAAGGAAGAAACCTCTCCCGACATCGAGCAGCACGGCGCCTCATCCGTCCACTGGCTTTCACTAGGGGAGTTATCGAAGCTGATCGAGACCTTTCAGCGCGAGGGCATTACCCGCGCTGTTATGGCTGGACAAGTCAAGCACAAACAGATTTTCAGCAGTATCAAGCCCGACTGGCGTCTGGCGAAGGTGCTGCTGGGCCTCGCCACGCGCAACACCGACTCCCTAATCGGCGCTATCGCCAAGGTACTCGAATCCGAAGGCATTACGCTAATGAGTTCCACCGCGCTGCTCGAACCCCTGCTCGCTGATGAAGGCGTCCTGACCAGCCGCGGACCCACCGATTCCGAGCAAACCAACATCACCTACGGTCGTGCTGTCGCCCAGCATCTCTCGCGTTTCGATATCGGCCAAACCGTGGTCATCGCTGAAGCAGCCTGCGTCGCGGTCGAAGCAATGGAAGGCACCGACGCCACTATCATGCGCGCGGGTGAACTGATGAAGTCTCCTTCGCTCGGTAAAGAACCCTCGATATTTAGCCGTGCGCTGACTGTGATCAAGGTCGCGAAGAGCAATCAGGACCTGCGTTTCGACGTCCCGGTCATTGGAGTTCGAACCGTCCAGGTGATGAAGCAGGCTGGGGCAACCTGTCTTGCGCTCGATGCGGGGCGCTGTCTGATGTTCGACAAGCCTGCTGTAATCGCAGCCGCCGATGCTGCCGGCATTTGCATCGTGGCAGAGAAAGCGGTCAGTCACATCCCAGGTCACTCTGCGTAGTCGCGCCTCTGCAAGGCATCCAATACAAAGGACCACCCCTCAGGGTGGCCGTCTCAATTCGCCAAAGCTCGCCCTTACTGCTTCGGCGGAGTCGTTGTCGTCGGCTTCGGCGTAGTGGTTGCTGGAGCCGCGGTCGCGGGCTTGGCAGCAGGTGTCATCGCCGTTCCTGCCGGCTTCGAGGCGGCTCCGGTTGAAGAAGCACCGCTGCGCGCAGGTGCCGGTACACCGGACACTGCATTGTAAGCGTCCACTACCTGCTTCGTGATGTCCATGGGCGGAGTGAAGAGCACTACGGGGCCCTGCGGCCAGGGAGAAGAGCTGTCGACCAGCAAGCCATAGCCGTTATCGGCAACGTACTTGGTGATCACAGGAGCCATCTTTTGCAGGATGCGCGACGCGATCTCGTTCTGCTGCTGCTGGAACTCATTCTGCGCGTCTTCGGCATTTCGTTGCAGCGTCTTCTGCTTGGCTTCGATCGACTTCACCAGCGCCTCGTGTGCGTCGGGACTCATCTTGTCGCCCTGTACATTCAACTGCTTCTTGGAATCTTCAATTTCGGTGTTGAGCTTCTGCAGCTCCACGCGGCGAGGTTCGAACTTCTTGGCTAGAGCCTCCAGGTCACGCTGGCCTTCGTTGGTGGCGGCGATGGCGTCCTGCATGGCGATTACGGCCACTTTCGTACCCGTGGCGTTGGCCAGCGGATTCGCGGGCGAAGTACTGGTTGCGGGGGCAGCAGCCGGGCTCGACTGGGCCGGTGCGGCCATCGCGATGAGCACGAGCAGGACGAGGCTTACGAACGTACGCTTCATGAGTTTCGGTGTAACTCCTTGGAGTGCTCCGGGAATTCCTCAGGTGTTCCAACGGCACGCGATGCACTGATCGGTGCTGGCCCGGACAACCTGCGCAGACTATGCCTGCGCCAACAGTTTCCGGCCGGAAGATTCGGCGGTGCGGATGCAAAAATTATAGGCAATGCACGCGAGCACCGTCAAATAGAGAGGCTCCTACTTTGTAGGTATGCCGACGGGTAGCAAAAGCTCAAATTTCTGCTTTCTGGACAACGCAGAACAAGTTGCCGTCAGGATCCTCCAGCACCACGAAATCGTCGTGAGGCCGATACCGCCAAGGGTATCGAGTTGCCCCCAGACCAATCAACCGCTCCACCTCGCCATCGCAATCGTTGGTGTAGAGATCCACGTGCAGCCGGCTTCGTTTTCCGGTGCGCCTTTCCGCGTATCTGTCCAAAGACAAATTCGGGCCTTGGCCGGTGGGATCGCGCAAGACGACCCAACCTTGACGGGCCGGCTCGCGCGGCTCATAGTGGAGCGCCTCCTGCCAGAAGCGCATCATCTTTTCGAATTCGTAGCATCGGATCACGATGGAACCGATTTTCATGATGCAGCTTCCTTGACGCGATCTCTAGAACGTGGTCGCCACCGTGAACCGGAAGGTTTTGCGCGGTTCGCGAATCAGGTATCCCGGGTTGTACAAGGCAGCTGCGTTCTCATAGGTGTAGTCGCCGGCGGCCCCGGCAGGAAACATCGAACGCGTGATCGGCGACGCGGGGGCGACAACTTGATCAAGTCGCAGGGGATTGTAAGCGTAGTAAATGCGGAATGGCGCATTAACTATGGGTAGTACCACCTGCAGTTCGAGACCGGTGGACATGCGCGGCTGATAGTTCGTGCCGGAAATCGGGGTGAGGTTCGCACCCGTCGGAATCCGCACAGTCCCGGCGCAAGAGAAGTCCAAGTTCAGGTACGGACAGCCGTAGTTCGTTGCATTCAGCGTGATCACCTGTTGATTGGCAATACGCAATTGGGAATCGTTGGTGATGAAGTCCATGCCGGTGTCCACGAACGGCGCCAGCGTAACCGGGCCCACAATCGGCACACGATATTCCAGGTTGGCCACCCATTGCGAGTCGCCGCCAGGGAAGATGATCTGATTCACCGGAATGGTCACGTTCCACGTGCCGCGTCGCGGGTTCGCCGGATCGAGAGGAACGCTTGTTCCGTCGGGGTTCTGCAGCGGAATCGTGATAGCCGTGGGGAAAAATACAACCGGCGAAACCGAGCGAATGTCGAAGCCGCGCAAGTCCTGATCGCCGCCCATATAGAAACGGTCGAACGGAGGCGCCACGTCTCCCGCATAGCCACTGATCCATGAACCAAGCACACGGAAACCCAGAGTGTTTCGGTTCTTGTTCATCGGTCGGAATCTCTTCCATTCGACAACCGGCTTGAAGTAGTGTGTGTTGCCACCCAGTCCCGCAACTTCCGTAGCTACAAAGAGGCTCTGTCCAGTGTGCGGCCGCTGCGGATTGTCGATGCGGTTGTAAGAGAAATTGGGAACAACCTTGCTGGTTTGGATACCTGTGAGCGCGCTTGGTCCGGAAAGCCCTCGAAATGCCAGACTTTGGAAATACAGGGTCGAGGCCGCGCTGTAGGTCTGCAAGGTCGTGTCATCGAACGAATACGTAAGACCGACCCGCTTGAACGACCGCTTGATGGGATAGCTGAGGGAGGTGGAGAAGCCCGTGCTCGTCTGCGTGTAGTTCTGTAGAAGCGCCTGGTAACTGGCGGGTAGATTGATGTTCTGTCCCGCCTGGACACTCAGTTGCTGCTGCTGATTGTAGTTGTAGCTGTTGTGATAAACAGTCCAGCTGAATTGCAGCGGGCGGTCCATCAGGTACGGCTGCGTGAATGAGAGAGTGTAGTTCTTCTGATATTGTCCCACCGAAATCGCGACGGTCAGCGACTCGCCTTTTCCGAACAAGTTGTTGGTGGTGTAGTTCACGCCGATGAAACCACCATAGAGGCCGCTTACACCCCCGGTCAGACCGATACTATTCTTGCCCTTCTCCCTGACCTTCAGCAGGATGTCTACCGTCGCGTCCTGCGGATTCTGCTTGATCTCAGAATCTTGTTCCGGCTTCAGTGGCTCGAAATATTGCAATTGATTCAGCCGCAGCAGGCTGAGGTCCCACAGATTGCCGTTGTAGACGTTGCCTTCTTCCAGCGCCAGCTCGCGACGGATAACCTTGTCGCGCGTGGTGGAGTTGCCTTGAAACTCGATGCGGCGCACATAAAACTGCTTGCCTTCGTCGAGATCGATCTTCAGCGTGATGGTTTTGTTTTCGTCGTCCGGATCAGTGTTGGGCACGGGAGTGAAATTGATGTAACCCAGCGCTGCGTAGGCCTTGCGCAAATTGTCCAGGCCCTTGCGGATAGCCTCGGCATCGAACACATCTCCATCTTTGATCTTGAACTGGGCGCGCAGTGCACGGGTGTCGGCAACGGCCTTGTTGCCCGAAAAGGTGATTTCCTTCAGGCGATAGCGCTCGCCTTCTTCCACCGGTATCTTGATGTCCACTGCCTTCCCTGGCTGTTTGCTGAACGGCCAGTACCAGGCTGGAGGAGTGTCGCGAATCTTGGTTTGAGGATCGGCGACCAGCGCCTTGTAATAGCCCTTGGTCTGGTAGTAGTAACGGACGCGCTCGGCATCTTCATTCAGCTTGGTGGAATCATAAGTCCGTGGAAACAGGTTCTCCAGGAAGATGGAGTGCGGAATGCCGATTGGCTTGAGATTCTTCATCGCGCTCTGTAATTCGCGCGACTTGACCGCCTTGTTGCCCTCAAAGGTGATCTTGCCTACCTTCACCTTCGGGCCCTCCTTCACCACGAACGTGAGTCCGACGGCCGCCGGAGGAATCGGCCGCACTTCCGACGTAACAGTGGCAAACTGGCGTCCGTGCGCGGCAAGTAATTCCTTAATAACAACTTCAGCGCGCTTCACTTTGGTCGGATCGTATTGGCTTTCCTGCGTCAGTCCGACCTTGCGCTCTTTGAATTTGTCAAGCACATCACTCTGCGAAACTGAACTCAAGCCGACATACTTAATTTCGCGAATGGTTGGCTTTTCTTTCACGTAGACGTGAATTCGCCACCCTTTGGGTGACTGCTCGCGCTCGATGCGCAGGTCATCGAAGTAGCCGGTGTTCCAGAGGGAGTTGAAATCGCGTTCCAATGCCCCCTGGTCATAGACATCGCCGGGGCGGGTAAACATGCGAGCCCGAATGGTGTCTGCGGGGATGCGCCGATTGCCATGGATGCTGATTTCCTCAATCACTCCTTGCTGCGCCCAAAGTGCTGCTGGGGCAAGGCACACGATTGCAATCAGGAAGCTTAACGCTTTGGCACAAAAGCGCCGCCCGCGGCGGAAGGACTCCGCAGGACTCACCTGGCTATGGAAAGAAATAGGAACGACCTCAAACGGGTTTAAATCAAACGGCAATTATACGGTACGGGTAAAGGCGTCTTAAAGCATCCATTGCCCGCAATTAGTGAGTCACGAAGAAGCTAACCCATTCACATGTCCGAAGTTTCTGCCGCTTGCTCTACCTCCACCAGGGTCGCGTAGAAGGTTGCGCCGCCGCCGAGATCGGCCAGTCGCGCTGAAGTCAGCACGTTGATGTTTATGCCGCCTTCGGACAGTTTCGCCCAGCCGAGTTTCGCACCCACAACTCCTGGCGCAACGGCTCCATCCACCTTCGCTGTCAGAAAAATCTCTCCCCGCTCATTGAACACGCGCACGCGTTCGCCGTCGCGAATGCCGCGAGCCTCGGCATCATGCCGGCTCATCTCCAATTCGTGTTGCCTCTCCATCTTTTGCAAGCTTGGCAAATTCACAAACGAGGAGTTGAGGAAATTGTCTGCCTTCCGCGCCAGAAGCTCGAGCGGATAACGCTTCGCATTTGCTGTGTGACGCGATTCTTCCGGCGGAACAAACTCGGCCACCGGATCCATTCCCTGTGCGATCAGGCTGGCGTCGTAGATTCGCGCCTTGCCGTTCGGAGTGGCGAAGCCGTGCGCAAAGGGCAACCAGGGCTGCTCGCTCTCGTCGCCATGTACGTTCAGTCTCACCTGGGACTCCTGCTCCAGTCGCTCGCGCGTGATGCCCTTCAACTGTGGAGCCCCCGATGTGAGCGCGCCATCGATCATCTCGTCCACGGTCTCGCGGAAGCAGGGCTCGTCGAAGCCCATGCGCAGTGCCAACTCGCGGAATAGATCGACATTGGACTTACAGTCACCCAGCGGCTCGATGGCTTGCTGCGAGACCTGGAGAAAGATGTGTCCGTACGATTTGACCAAATCTTTTTGCTCAAAGAAAGTCGTTGCCGGCAGCAGGATGTCAGCGTAATCGGTTGTGTCTGTAAAGAACTGCTCGTGAACTACCGTAAACAGGTCGTCGCGTTGGAGCCCGCGCACCACTAGGTTGTGCTCCGGGCACACCGCCGCGGGATTGCAGTTGTACACGAACAGCGCTTTCACCGGCGGATCGTTCACTTCCGTAAGTGTCTTTCCCAGTTCAACCATGTTGATGCTGCGTGCTTCGCGGCCGAGCCCGCTCTTGTACATCAGGTCTGGCCGCTGCAATTTCGGGGTATCCAATCCGTAGCTGCCGCTCATCGAGAGCTGCAGGCCGCCGCCAACTTCCTTGAACGATCCGGTAATCACAGGCAACATGCATACGGCGCGCACCGCGGCACCGCCGTTCTGTGTGCGTTGAATGCCGTAGTTCAGCCGGATGACAGCCGGGCGCGCGCTGCCATATTCGTGCGCAAGTTTCTCGATGTCGTCGACCGAAATGCCAGTCCAGCGCGACACCTGTTGCGGCCTGTACTTTGGCAAACGTTTCTGAAGTTCGTCGAACCCATCGGTGTATTTCGCTATGTAGTCAGCGTCGTGGAGGCCGTCACGCACAATGATGTGCAACATGCCCAGGGCCAGCGCGACATCCGTTCCAGGATTGATAGCGATATGCCAGTCGGCCACTCGCGCGGTGCGCGTCTTATAGGGATCGATAACGACCAGCTTCGCGCCATTGCGCCGCGCCTCTTCCACGAACGGCCAAAGGTGAATGTTGTTGCCGTGGATGTTTGCAGCCCAAGCAATGATGTACTTGGAGTGGCGGAACTGCTCCGGCTCGGTCCCCAGCCGGTTCCCGTAGATGGATGCGATGGCATCCCCACCCGTGATCGCGCAAATCGTTCGCAGTAGCTGCGACGCTCCCAAGCGGTGAAAGAAACGCATGTCCATCGATCCACCGTTGAGTGCGCCCAGATTGCCGCCGTAGGAATAAGGCAAAATTGCTTCTGAACCGAACTCGGAGCTGATCTTGTTTAACTTCTCCGTAACTTCGTTCAGGGCTTCATCCCACCCGACGCGGTGAAACGCCTGCGGTCCCTCGGTACCTTTCGCTGCAATTCTCCGCATCGGATACAGCACACGGTCAGGCGAATACACACGGTCAAGGTATTTCGCAACTTTGGCACAAAGAAACCCCTGCGTGATCGGATGTGCCGGATCTCCCTGGATGCGGGTCGCGCGACCATCCTCGACGGTGATCAGCGTTGCGCAAGCATCGGGGCAATCGTGCGGGCAGGCGGCATGGACGACTCGCTTCATCAGATTCCACCCTGCTTGATTATCCCACGCAGTGCCCCCGGTTCACCCCCTGGTTTGGCGCAAACCTGGGTAGTAAAGCCTAGCCGAGCGCGGTGCCTCTTCCTACCCCAGTCGAGGCACTCCTGTTGCACCTCAGATTCCTGCTGGGACGAACCCCCTAAAAAGCGCTACGAACCGCAGAAATCAGCGTTGACGTTTGCTGTTCCCAGCTACACAGCCTCGCGACCGCTGGAGTATCATCTTTCAATCACTAGGGCCTAAGGCCAAATCCCCACGGAGATGTCACCATGGGTCGAAAACTTTTCGTCTTGCTCGCCGTGACCGTGCTGGCGTCGGCAATTCCCGCCGAGTCGAAAACGCGCGGGCCTTCCACGCCGCAGGAGCGGGCGCGTGCTCTCGATTATATCCAGAGCCTGGAGCAGAATCCGCTGGCAAAAGACAGCCTGGGAAAACGCATCTGGTTGACCGAGTGGATCGTGCAGATCCCCGACTTCACTGTGAAGCTATGCTGCAAGGCGTTCGAGTCGCTCGATAAGGTTAATGACACCTACTCCAACCAGTTGCGCATGCAGGCCATCTACTCGCAGGCTGCTTTCATCCTGCAGCATCCGCAGGTGAAGAGTGAGGCAGAGAAGCAGGCCGCAGGAATCGCGGGCGCGCTGCGCGCCTACAAGGCGATTCAAAAGTTCGACCCGTCCGCACAGTATCCGGTGCTCGACAACCTGCTCTCGCTTGAGAAGCAGGGCAAGCTCGTGCGCTTCGTGGAAGAGCAGTCGATGTGTTCTGAGAACTAGCTCGAAACATCTTTCGACCAGGGCGCGTCAATCGCGCCCTTTCTCTTTTGCGGGGAGTACAATCATTTCGCCTCCCGAGGATGGTCTCCATGCGATATCCCCACGTCGCCATCGTCCCGTCCGAAGTCCCCCGCGCAGCCAACCCGGTGTTTCAGCACCTGCTCGATACCTATGCCAGCGAGACTAACAAGGTCGTTGCGGTGTGGCGCTGCTTCGCACCCGAGGATATGGTCTACCATCCACATGAAAAATCTTCCACTGTGCGTGACATCCTGAAGCATCAATTACTATCCGAGCGCCGCTTCTTCGGGGAATTCGTCGGCACGCCCGAGCCCCCTGCGGCGCAGGTTCTCCCGCCTACTCTCGAACTCGCCCCCTGCATTCAGCGACTGGTTGACTTGGCACGTCCGCGATTGCACTTCTTCGCCGGACAGACCGCCAAATGGTGGATGGAAGAAGTTTCTTTTTTTGGCGAACCGCGCGAGCGCATCTGGATCTTCTGGCGGCGCGTGCTGCACACCTGTCATCACCGCACTCAGCTCACCGTTTATCTCCGGTTGCTGAACAAGCCCGTGCCGTCTGTGTACGGACCAACCTCGGACGAGACCTGGGAGGGAGCCGATCCCACGACTTCGGTGGAGGCGGCTGGAAGGAAAGGAACACTGGAAGGAAAGGAACACCGGTAGCGTAACACGCAGGCAGAACTCGCTGGCCCGGTGAGGACGAGTTAGGGCACTCCGTTCGGAAACCGCTTAAAACTTTGCTTGAGCGACAACCATGAGCCAAGGCATGAATTCATGCGCCGCAGCGGGCCGCAACTTCATTTCTGCGACAGCAATGAGTCAGGGCACGACTTTAGTCGTACCGAGAAGTCGTTTTTACTTCCTTTTCTTCCGAGCCGGCTTTAGCCCGGGAGGCAGATGCAGTAAGCAGTCGCCTAACTAACCAGAAATAATAGTAAGCCTCGCCAACAGTGCGATACCCCTATCAGCGAACGGTATTCCACGCCAAAAGCGGATGTCCTAGATTGGCAGGGTGCCCAGAATCCGATGGCTGAGCTTGTCAAAACTTTTGTGCCCTCTCTTTGCCGTTAAGGCCGGTTATCGCACCTTCGCAAACAAGATCTGGTCCAGCACCACTCCGTTCTTGATCGCGCTGCGGCGCATCACTCCTTCGCGCTCGAACCCAGACTTCTCGAGCACGCGAATTGATGCCACATTATGCGCAAATGCCATAGCAAAGACGCGCGTGAGACGGTAATTGTCGAAAGCCCAATCGGACATAGCTGTGACGGCCCTCGTTACAATCCCCCGTCCCCAGAACTGTTCGCTCAGCCAATAACCCATCTCCGCGCTCATCCGAGCAATGTCTCTTCCAAGCAAGAAACCGACTCCGCCCACTGCTTCACCAGCGACCTCAATCGCGAACGAAACCTCTGGCTCCTGGGTGTGGGCGTACTCCAGAAAATCGATGCCGTCCCGCCGCGTGTACGGATGGGGAAACTGGTCCCGCAGATTCGCCGCGATCTTCGCATTGTTGGCATGATGTACCAGCGCCTTCAGGTCGTCCTTACGCCACGAGCGCACTTTTAGGTCGCCCAGCTCGAGCAGCATGGCCCCATGTTATCGCCAAAACAAAATGGAGCGGCACTCGCCGCTCCGTCCCCACCAGAAACAATGGCCAGGAATTATACCGACATGACTTCCTTCTCTTTCCCCTTGGCCATTTCTTCCATCTTTTTAATCTCGTCATCCGTCAGTTTTTGCAACTGTTCCATGGCGCCACGCTCTTCGTCTTCCGTGATCTTCTTGTCCTTCATCGCCCTCTTGATGGCGTCATTACCATCGCGTCGGATGTTCCGCACGGCCGTCCGGTGCTCCTCCAGCACCTTATGCAGGTGCTTCACCATCTCCTTACGTCGCTCTTCGGTGAGCGCGGGCACCGGAACGCGCACTAGCTTGCCATCATTCATCGGGTTCAAACCGAGATCGCTGCTGCGAACGGCCTTCTCGATTGCCCCAATCTGGCTCACGTCCCACGGCTGCACCGTAATCAATTGCGGCTCAGGAGCGCTCACATTAGCCAGCTGGTTCAGCGGCATCTGTGACCCGTAGGCATCCACCGTAATTCCGTCAAGCATGTGGACCGATGCGCGGCCTGTGCGGGTCGCCGTCATTTCGCGGCGGAAGTCCTCCACCGCCTTGTCCATTCTGGTTTTCAGTTGTGCAAAGCTCTCTTTCAAGGCGGGAATCGCCGCCATGGATACTTGTGCCATGTCTATCTCACCCTATGACTGTAAGTGTGCGGTTGCAAACGCAAGATTATAAACCCCACGATAAACGCAGGCACTTGCGCACGGTCTTAGATCAGCCGCTCCGGGGCCCACACCAGCACTTTCAGCGACCGCGAGAACTGCATCGCGTCCGCCTCGGCCGGCAGCTGTAACCCCAGAGTCTTCGTCATCGAGTTCTCTTCCGTCTGAGCTGCGGCCGGCTGCAAAGCCCATGGCAGGTGATGAATCTCAGCGCGGTAGAGTCGCTTGGGCGTTGCCGAGTACAGGCAGTAGCGCTCACACAAGAAATGTTCCAACGAACCGGGCCGTGCATGAAACTCGGGACCCGTCGGCCCGTACGACATCTTTAGCTCCGCCGGCTTCGGCCCGTGCGAGCGCTTGCTTTGATATTGGATCCTCGCTTTTCCCCGACCTTGTACCTTCATCGCGGCGTGCCAGTAAGGCAGCCGGTAAAGGATCCGCGCGCCCCACACCGCCGTCAAATGACTCGCATCCAGGCTAAAGAAGTACACCCCGGGCTTTCCCTGGTAGCTGACGTACGTCCGCACGTTCAGTTCCAAGAAGCGCGATACCCACGGCAACGATGGAACCCCTGGCGGCCGCAGATGATCCATCCAGAAGGGCGTAATCGATAGCCACGCCCGCTGTTCATAGGTGTCCAATGTCAGGGCGGGTGGCACCAGCGTCCGAAGCTTTTCCGGCGCAACCTCGTAGTGCAAGAACAGCAGATCGTTCCAGCGCTGCCTCATGACCCATGGAGTCATCGGCGGAGGCCAAGGTCGGTTTTGCGTAGCGAACAGTATGGAATCGGACCCTATCCAGCGGGTGCCTTGCTCGTCTTCAGTGGCGAAAGTCGCAGTAGGGTGTTCAGACACGGCTTCTCGGATTGCTGACAATCGGCCTGGCGATCGTGTTCGTGTCAGGGCACATGTCCACTCGCGCCGTTGCCTGAGCGGTACTAAAGACGACTCAGCAACCCATTGCGCCGATTTTACCGCGATTTACGCGCACTAAACTTTGACGGGCGGCCCGACTTTTCCTCAACTCCGCACCCGTCCGTGCATTGCCCTGTTGCACCAATCGCACCTATCATTCATCTCAATGCCGAACCATACCGATTCCCTGGTTGCCCCGAACGGCAACCATCGCGAAACCACCTCCTCCACCGACGTTTATGCCGTTCACGGTGCCGATCCCGAAGTCCTGGCCTACGGCATGGCCAAATACTCGCGCTCCGCGCTCTCTTTGCGCGAGTCGCTGGCCGAGCTGAACGAGCAGAAAGCAGAGAAATTCCTCAACACGTTTTATTTCCAGTACGGCCATCGCAGCATCGCCGACCTCGCACACATTGCGCTGGCGATCGAGAAGCTCTCCATCCTCGCCGCCACCATCCTCGTCGACGAGCCGCGTTGGGACGGCCAGGAACGTTCCACCCGCTACCAGGACTTCCAGAAGAGCGGTTATTACGTGCCCGACTTCGACGGCGATACCACCGCACACCAGCTCTACCGCGATACCGTCGATTTCCTGTTCGCTGAGTATCAGTACTTTTCCGAAGCGATGTTCGCGTATCTCCTTGAGCGCACACCCAAGCCTGCGGAGATGAAGCAAGAGGCGTACGAGCGCACGTTGAAAGCGCGGGCCTTCGATCTCTCGCGCTACTTGTTGCCCCTGGCGACCAATACCTCGCTGGGTCAAATCGTCAGCGCGCGCACTCTGGAGAGCCAGGTCTCGCGGCTCTTATCCGATCCTCACGCCGAAGTTCGTAAATTGGGAGAGTTACTGAAGAAAGCGGCGCGCGAAGCCGCATACAACGTGAACTACGCGGCTGCCGAGCGCGCGCTCGACGAGGTACAGCAGCATTCCTCCGAATTGGCCGAGCGTGTCCGCCAGGTTACCTTGCGCGAAGTCCATGCCGCTCCTACGCTGGTGAAGTATGCCGAGGCGAGTCCTTACGAACAGCAAAGCCGCCAAAAGCTAAGCGGGGCCGCTGCCGAACTGCTTGGTTCGCTGCCCATGGATCCCGCTCCGCTCGTCGATCTGCTGGAAGACGAGCCGCTCGAAATCGAACTGGCGACCACGCTCCTCTACCAGCACTCGCATCATTCCTATCGCCAGATTCGCGGCGTGGTTGAGGGTGTGAGCGCGGCGCAGCGTGCAGAGCTCATTGATCTCGGCCTGCGCCATCGCGGACGCCACGACGAAGTCACCCGCGCCTACTGCTCCGGCCAGAAATTTCGCTTCGACATCCTCATGGACATAGGCGGCTTTCGCGATATGCACCGCCACCGCCGCTGCGTGCAGATCTTGCAGGACTATACTGCGCTCCACGGCTGCGAGCGTCCCGATGACATCGCCAGTGCCGGCCTCGCCGCGCGCTACGATGCCGCCATGGACCGGGCACGCCATATCGCAACCAGACTTTCAACTCGCCCGGTTGCCGAAACCGTCGAAGCCATCGAGCAGTCACAGTACGTCATCCCGCTTGCCTTTCGTAAACGCGCGCTCTTCAAGATGGACTTCGCCGAAGCTTTGTACATCAGCGAGCTCCGCACCGGCCCTGCCGGACACTTCTCCTATCGCAACGTCGCTTATGCGATGTACGAAGCGGTCGTCCGGAGTTACCCGGATCTGGCGAAGTATTTCCGCGTTACCGACGTGCGCCAGCCCGTCGATGTGCTGAAGAGGTGACCGGTAACACGCCCAAGAATCCCTAGCGAATTTCCGATTTGTTTTCTCTGTGCCCAGAGTCTCAGTGGCGGATGCCCCTGCAATTTTTCCCAAAATGAAACCAAGTTGGTTACTTTTGGAAGGAGACACCTCCACTTTTCGCTTTTTCTTCGTCTTCCGAAACGTGTATACTACGCCATCAACGGACACCGGCCAAGCACTTCGCGGATGGCGTCCGCCGACTTGGTTCCAAAGCAATTCATACAGGTAAAAAGCCTTTCTGGTGCGGATTCTCCTCCCCCGTCAAGGCAGCCAGGAGTGCCATTCATGGCCGATGAAAGAACCGAAAGAAACCGCGCAGTCGATACCGCCATTTCGCAGATTGAAAAGCAGTTCGGCAAAGGCTCCATCATGAAGCTGGGAACCAAAGAAGCTGTGGTTCCCATCTCCGTCATCTCTACCGGCTCCATCTCATTCGACGCTGCCCTCGGCGTCGGAGGCGTGCCCCGCGGCCGAGTCATCGAAATCTTTGGCCCGGAGTCAAGCGGCAAGACCACCATTGCACTTCAGGTCATCGCCGAAGCGCAGAAGAAAGGCGGCATGGCGGCGTTTGTCGACGCCGAGCACGCTCTGGATCCTATTTACGCCAGGAAACTCGGCGTGGACGTTGACAACCTTCTCGTCTCGCAGCCCGATTATGGCGAGCAAGCGCTGGAAATCGCCGAAGCCCTGGTCCGCTCCGGTGCCATAGACGTCCTCGTCATCGACTCGGTTGCCGCCCTGGTCCCCAAGGCCGAGCTCGACGGCGAGATGGGCGACAGCCACGTGGGCCTGCAGGCGCGCCTCATGTCACAAGCCCTGCGCAAGCTCACTGGGATTGTCGCCAAGTCGCGCACCTGCCTTATCTTCATCAACCAGATCCGCGAAAAAATCGGAGTGATGTTCGGCAACCCCGAAACCACCACCGGCGGTCGCGCCCTGAAGTTCTACTCTTCCGTGCGCATCGACATTCGCCGTATTGGCGCGATCAAAGATGGAGACCAGGTCATCGGCTCGCGCACCAAGGTCAAGATCGTTAAGAACAAGACCGCCGCTCCCTTCCGTGAAGCCGAGTTCGACATTGTCTATGGTGAGGGAATTTCGCGCGAAGGCGACCTCATCGATCTGGCGGTCAATCTGAATCTGGTCGAGAAGTCTGGTGCCTGGTTTAGCTACAAGAGTGATCGTATCGGCCAAGGACGCGAAAACGCCAAGCAGTTTCTCAGGAACAACACTGACATTCGCGAGAAGCTGGAGGTCGAGGTCCGCAAGGCGCTTGGTCTGCACTCAGAGCCGGAGAAGGTGCAACCCACTTCGGTAGAAGCTCTAGCGCCCCAACCCAAGGCCGCCGCGGCTAAGAAGTAGCGTTACCTAATGCTGGTTCTAGGCCAGCGCGAGCTTTCAAAATGTGGGTGCCCCATCCTGATGGCCTAGGTAAATCCCTTCATTACACCAGCGGCGTTCCTCACTCACCAATTGCCTCTCCCACTCGCCGCATCATAAAATCAAGGCTCTATCTCCTGCCTCCCGAGGCGCATTGAAACAGATCACTGCCATCTACCCCGGTTCCTTTGATCCGGTTACCAACGGACACCTTGACCTCATTCACCGGGGCTGCAAACTTTTCGACCGTCTGATCGTTGCCGTCGCGCAAAATCCCGATAAGGCCGGGCCCCTTTTCAGCGTCGACGAGCGCGTCGAAATGCTCCAGGCCATGACCGCCGAGCTCGACAATGTCACCATCGACGCCTTTGAAGGCCTGCTCATGAACTACTGTATCCAGAAGCACGCCAACGCGGTGCTGCGCGGCATTCGCGCCGTCAGTGACTACGAGTTTGAGTTGCAGATGGCGCTGATGAACCGCAAAATGGAACCTAGCGTCGAAACCGTTTTCATGATGCCTGCGGAAAAGTACTCTTATCTCAGCTCGCGTATCGTGCGCGAAATCGCCTCGTTTGGTGGCCCGCTCACCGGCCTCGTGCCTGAGCTGGTCGAAGAGTACCTGCGCCGCCGCATTGCAGAGCAGCGCACGGCAACCGTCGAAATCCCAACCAAGTAAAGGGCCGGAACATGACCACGACTGCAACCCAGACTGCTTCGTTTCTCACCAATCGTATTCAGCGCATTGAAGTGTCAGCCACCATGGCCGTCGCCCAGGAAGCAGAGAAACTCCGCGGCGGCGGCGTCGACATTGTCGATTTCGGTGTTGGCGAGCCGCACTTCACCACCCCGCAGCACATCAAGGAAGCTGCCATTGCCGCCATCAACAACAACTTCTCGCGTTACACAGCAGCAGGCGGCACGGTCGAGCTTCGTGATGCCGTCGTCAAGCGCCACGATGTCGATTTTGGCTCCGGCTACAAGCGGGAGCAGTGCATGGCCTCCGTCGGCGGCAAGCACGTCCTCTTCAATGCCATCCAAGTGCTGATCGACCACGGCGACGAAGTGATTCTTCCCGTACCTTTCTGGGTCTCCTTCAAAGATATGATCCGCTACTCGGGAGGCGAGCCGGTTTTCATCGTCACTGACGAGAAAGACGACTTTACCCTGACCGCCGAGATGGTCGAGCGTGCCATCACGCCCCGCACGAAGCTGATCATCGTCAACTCGCCCTGCAATCCTTCCGGTGCCGTGATGAAGCCGGAAGACATGGCCGCAGTGTTGCGCCTCGCGCATGAGCGCGGCATCTATGTCATCTCCGACGAATGTTACGTCTACCTGAACTACACAGGTCGCCTTTTCTCGGCCGGAGAAGTGCACGACGTGAAGGAGCATCTGTTGATCGTTGGTTCGCTCTCGAAGACCTACGCCATGACCGGCTGGCGTCTCGGTTATGTTCTTGGTCCTGCGCCGATCGTGGCTGCAATGAACAAGCTACAGAGCCAGAGCACCTCCAACCCGACCTCGATCGTGCAGAAGGCGGCGGTGGCGGCACTGAACGGTTCACAGCAGTGTGTGGCCGAAATGCGCGCCGACTATATTCACCTGCGCGATAAGGCGGTGGCCGGACTGCGCGCTATCCCCGGCATAACCTGCGCCAATCCTCACGGAGCGTTTTACGTCTTCCCCAACTTGAGCCACTACTTCGGTCGCCACGGCCTGAATTCGGCGGCCGACGTCGCACGCAAGTTGCTGCACGAAGCGCACGTGGCGATCGTGCCGGGCGAGGCCTTTGGTTCCAACCAGCACGCACGCCTCTCCTACCCGGTAGATAAGAAGGATCTCGATCGCGGCCTCGAGCGCATGCGCCAGTTCTTCGCCAGCCTCTAATTGATATCCTGACTGGGTGGCCCCCAGGTTCGCGCCTTCTTTGGGCGCTAACCTGGGTCCCAACCGACAATGCCCTGCCTCTACCCATTCCTGCTGATCCCCATCTTCGACGAGCGCCCCTGGGGCGTGCGCGACCTTCGCCCGGTTTACACGCGCATCGTGAAGCAGCCCATCGGCGAGAGTTGGCTCACCTGGGGCGACAGCAAGATCGCCAATGGCCCCTTCTCCGGCCGCACCCTCGGCGAAATCGCACACCAATACAAGCGGGATCTAGTAGGCACAGCCGCAGTTTTTGAGGACAAGTTCCCCCTCCTCATCAAATTTCTGTTCACGAGTGACAAGCTCTCGGTCCAGGTCCATCTTGACGACGCCGGCGCGCAGCGCATCGGCCAGTCTTACGGCAAAACCGAATGCTGGTACGCGCTCGACGCCAAACCCGGCGCACAAGTCGCACTGGGACTGAAGCCGGGCGTCACCCTAGCTGAGTTCGAAGACTCCATCCGCGACCATCACGCCGAAGACCTGCTGAACTGGATCGACGTGCACTCCGGCGACATGCTCTATGTCGCGGCCGGAACGGTGCACACCATCGGCAGTGGACTGGTGCTGATCGAAACGCAACAAAGCTCCGACATCACTTACCGCCTCTACGACTACGGCCGGCCGCGCGAGCTGCACATCAAAGAGGGCCTCGCCGCCGTGAAGCTCCATACCCGTGCGGGCAAGGTCGTTCGCAATACCGGCGATGACTCGCGCTTCCTCATTCGCTCGCCCTTCTTCCAAGTGGAGAAGATGAAGCTCAGCGCGGCTCTTGACTCGACCCTCTTGCGCGAATCGCCTCACATTCTCGTCGCGGTTGAAGGCGCGGGTGTGATCGAATCCGCCGGCATGGAGCCGGTCAGCTTTGCCAAAGGCGAAGCCATCGTTGTACCCGCCTGCGTTCCGCACTATTCAGTGCGTCCGCAATGGGAACTCAAACTCATGCGCATGTCGCTGCCCGCCGCCCCCGTTGCAGAACCTGTGACAACACTTAGATAATCAGTTCGGAGATTGCACAGCATTTGAAAATCCATGGCTGTGCCTCAGTACTCTGCTGCGGTTCTCCGGCAGTGTACTCACCGCGACCGCCGCAGTCCCGTGCTCCGGGACGGCAGAAGATAGCCCACAGCTTCAGGTGTGGGTGAGGTTTGACATGAAACCAAGTCCCGGTAGGGACGACATGATACCGCGGACTTCAGTCCGCGAGCTTCTCACAGACGCGAGGACGCTCTCGTGACCCAACCTTTATCCGCGAACTTCTACCCCGTCATCCTCGCCGGAGGCCGCGGCACGCGCTTCTGGCCGCTCAGCCGTAAGCGCCGCGCCAAACAGCTTCTTCCACTGAACAGCGACAAGACCATGATCCAGGAAACTGTGGCTCGCCTTCTCCCTCTCGCACCGACCGGCAATCTCTGGATCATCACCAACGAAGACCTGCGCCACCCAATCCTTCAGCAACTGCCGGGCCTCCGCCCCGGGCAGGTCCTCGCCGAGCCAGTTAGCCGCAATACCGCACCCGCCATCGGACTCGCCGCGTTCCTGCTTGACCGCACTGATCCTAACGCTATCCTCGCTCTGTTTCCGTCCGATCACGTGATCTTCGATGAAGAAGCTTTTCTCGCCAATGTTCGCAGCGCCATCGAGATCGCCGCTGCCGGCCCCAATATTGTCGTCATGGGCATCCAACCCACCCGGCCCGAAACCGGCTACGGCTACATCGAAGCCGGCGCGTCCGCGAAACACGGCGAGCTCCAGGTCGTCCGCTTTACCGAGAAACCCGACCTCGAAACCGCCAAGACATTCCTGGCGGCCGGCAACTATTACTGGAACAGCGGCATGTTCGTCTGGAGCGCTAGAACTCTCGCCGACGCACTGCGCGAGCATCTGCCCGCCACCGCGTCCATCCTCGAAAAAATTGCCGCCAGCTATGGAACCCCAGAATTCGAAGCCACCTTTGCCGAGCTCTATGCCCAATGCGAGAATATCAGCGTTGATTACGCTGTTCTCGAGCGCCGCTCCGCCAAGGGCGAGGGCAAGTCCGGCATCTACTGCATCGCGGCGACATTCGGCTGGAACGATCTCGGCTCATGGACTGCGCTCTATGAGCACCGCTGCGCCAACCGACCGGAAGGGCAGAACGTCATCTCCTCCGCCAACAGTTTCACACTCAACTCCCAAGGTAACTTCGTGTACTCGGAAAAATTCGTGGCCCTCGTCGGCGTGAACGATCTGGTCATCGTCGAAACCGACGACGCCCTGCTCATCACCACCCGTGACAAGGCGCAGGACGTGGGTAAAGTCGTCAAACATCTCGACGAACAGAAATTGGAAAACCTGGTGTGACTGCCGCTATTCGCTGTTCCCTCTTCGCTTAAGATCGTTGCTCCGGGCGCAGAGCGAAAAGCTAGTCGCTAGCTGCGAGTTGCTAGTTGCTTTCACCCCGCTATACTGGCTCTTTGCCAATGCCCAGTGCTATCAAGTTCGGGACCGACGGCTGGCGCGGCATCATTGCCGACGACTACACCTTCAGCAACGTTCGCCGCGTAGGCAATGCGATCGCACGCTATGTTCACACCAACGAAGACGCCTCCAAAGGCCTTGTTGTCGGCTACGACACGCGCTTTTGCTCGCGCGCTTTCGCCGAAGCCATCTCCGAAGTCCTCGCCGCTTCCGGCATCGCCGCTCATCTTTCCGACGACTACACTCCCACCCCTGCGCTCTCCTATGCCGTGGTGAACCTCAAAAGCGCTGGCGGAGTGATGATCACTTCCAGCCACAATCCGTACAACTGGAACGGCGTAAAATACAAAGCCGGCTACGGAGGTTCTGGCACTCCGGCCATTATGAAGTCGATCGAGTCCGGGCTTGATGCGCCCTCGATTCAGCGATCCGGTGGCAGCCTCACCAGCGCTGATTTCAAAAGGCCCTACATTGCGGCGCTAAAGAAGTTCGTCGATCTCGTCGCAATCAGGAAAGCCGGCTTCAAGTTCGCCATCGACACCATGTATGGTTCCGGACGGGGCGTGCTCGCAGGAATCTTTGCGGAAGCGGGTATCGATCATGTCGCAATTCGCGGCGAGCTCAACCCACTCTTCCCCGGTATCAATCCCGAGCCCATCCTGCCGCACATCGCGATGCTGCAGGAGACCGTGGTCCGCGAGGACTGTGCCGCCGGCCTGGCCACCGATGGCGATGCCGATCGCCTCGGAGCTGTCGCTGAAGACGGAAGCTTCGTCGACTCGCACAAGATCTTCTCCGTCATCCTCGAGTGGTTGCTGAAGCGCAAGCAGTGGCCCGGCGAAGTCGTTCGCGCCTTCAACACCACGCGCATGATCGACCGCATCTGCGCCAAATACGGCCGCAAAATGCACGAGTGCGGCATCGGCTTCAAGTTCATCTGCGACCTCATGCTTGAGCGCGATATTCTCATCGGCGGCGAAGAGTCGGGCGGTATCGGTATCCGCCGTCATCTGCCCGAGCGCGATGGCATTCTAAATTCGCTGCTGCTGGCTGCCATCATGGCCGAAGAAGGCAAGCCGCTCGGACATCTCGTGCGCGATCTCCAGCAAGAATACGGCGAGCATCACTACGCCCGCACCGATCTGCACATCTCTAACGAAATGAAGGAGGATGCCATCCGCCGCGCCTCAGCCAAGCCCGCGAAGATGGGCAGCTTCGCCGTGAACGATGTCGCTACTCTGGATGGCGTAAAGTTCTTCCTCGATGCACCCACCAACGGTAAGGGAGCCGAAGCCTGGGTCCTGGTCCGCGCTTCCGGAACCGAGCCGCTACTGCGCATCTATTGCGAAGCTTCCACGCCCGAGCTGGTCGCGCAAATCCTGCGACAAACCGAGGCGTTCGTAAAATCCGGCGCATAGTTTCGAGAGCGGGTCCCCCCATTTCGGATTCTTTTGGCGGGGAGGGGCGACGAACTCCTGCGCCCAACTACAATAAACGCCGTCTAATAATTAATGGACGTCGCCGCTCCCAACCCGCCTCTCACCGACACGCCCCAGGCGCGCCGCTACAACCGCATCCGGCGCTGGCTCGGTATCTCCGATGCCCTAATTGGGTTCGCGCTGCTCGTGGTACTGCTTGTCACCGGATGGACTGCTCTTCTCCGTGACTGGTCCTACCATCTCGCCCGTCAGCACTATTTCTTCGCCATCTTTCTCTATGTGTTGATGTTCACCATTATCCTAAAGGTGGTCAGCTCGCCGTTTGACTTCTACGGATACCGCCTCGAGCGCGCATACCACCTCTCAAACCAGAAGCTCGACGCATGGTTGTGGGACGAGCTGAAAGGCTGGCTTCTCGGCCTTGCCTTCAGCGCACTTTTTGTCGAGCTGATTTACTCCATCATCCGCATGGCCCCGGTGCGCTGGTGGATCATCGCCTGGGCTGTCTTCGTCGGCCTTTTTTTGCTGATCATGCAACTCGCGCCGGTCGTGCTCTTCCCTATCTTCTACAAGTTTGAGCCGCTCAACAACGATGTTCTACGCGAACGCCTCACGCGCCTCGGCGAGCGCGCCGGCACCCGCGTGCGCGGCGTCTATGAATGGAAGCTCTCGGAAAAATCGAAGAAGGCGAATGCGGCGCTCATGGGCATCGGAGCCACCCGCCGCATCATCCTCGCCGACACGCTGCTGCAGAACTACACTGACGACGAAATCGAAGCGATACTGGCGCATGAACTTGGACACCATGTCCGCCGCCACATCTTGAAAGGCATTCTCACCCAAGTCGCCGTTACCTTCCTAGGCTTCTGGCTCACGGATCAGGTGTTGCGCTACGCTCTGACTCACGACTGGTTCCCCGCGCTCGATCCGCGCCTCTACGACTTCGCCAACCTGCCGCTGATCATCCTCGTCGCAACCGTGCTCGGGTTTCTCCTCATGCCCGCGATGAACGCGCTGTCGCGCATGCACGAGCGCGAAGCCGATCTGTACGCCTGGGAGAGCATTCCTGCTATCGAGGCCTTCGTCACTGCGATGTCGAAGCTTGCCGAGCAAAACCTCGCCGAACGCACGCCTTCCCGGTTTGTGGAGTGGTTCTTCGAATCCCACCCCTCCATCCAGAAACGCATCGCCGCCGCCGAAGCCTGGAGCAAGTCGAAACTGGGTACCCCACGTTCGCGCCCCTCTTTTGGGCGCTAACCAGAGAATAGCCTGTCTTTGATCCGAACTACTCAAAGACGGGCGCCCCATCCTTTCGCCTTCTTACGGGCAAAGGATGCGATCGAAGCCCTGCAGAAAACGAGTGGCGCACCGCTTCATTCAGCGGTGCAGTCATCGGCAGTATCCATTGACGCCTTTCGGCGCTGAGGTAACTTGCTTTCAAGACTTGAAGCTTGAAACTCCAAACTTGCTCCGGCTAGCGCCCGGCCAATATCCGCTCCACTCTCCGCAAATCCTCCTCCGTATCCACCCCAACTGTGTCGTAGGGCGTCTCCGCTACATGGATCGCCGTGCCATTGTCCAGAAATCTCAGCTGCTCCAAGCGTTCCCGCTGCTCCAACTCACACTCCCCCCACGCACAGAACGCATTCAACGCAGACTTGCGATAAGCATAGAACCCAAGATGCTTGAAATAGCGCACCTCACCGGTGCCGTCCCGGTCGTATGGCACCGTCGCCCGCGAAAAATACAGCGCTCGCCCGTCCTGTGCAGTCACGACTTTCACCGCGTTAGGATTGTCTACTTCTTCTGCCGCACAGGGCGTCTTGAGGGTCCCTACCTGCACGTCCTCCCGCGCCATCAGGCTCAGGAGCAAATCCAGGTGCTCGCGTCTCGCCATCGGCTCATCCCCTTGCACATTGACGTACACATCCGCTTGCACCCACTGTGCTACTTCGTGCACCCGATCCGTGCCGCTGCGGTGCTGGGGTGAGGTCATGCGCACGCTCCAGCCGTTCTTCCGGCACACCTCTTCGATCTCAGCAGAATCGGTCGCCACGATCACGTCATCCAACGGAGGGCAGGCACGTACTGCGTGGTAAACGTGCCAGAGCAAGGGATGGCCGTTGATTTCGCGCAGAATTTTGCGGGGCAGGCGGATTGAAGCCAGGCGAGCGGGAATGACGGCAATGGCTCTCACGTTGCCAGTTTGCGGGTTGAAAAGCGCCCCGCGCAAGCCCGAAATCTTCTAACGCTCGTTCGAATTCACATTGACCACCCCTATTGGCGGCAAATAAAATCAATCGGTTACACCGCCCCCGGGAAAGAATCGCTGTGCCTCTATACGAATATCAATGTAAAAGCTGCCAAAGCCTGACGGAGCGCATTCAGAAGTTCTCCGATCCGCCACTGACTATCTGTCCGCATTGCGGAGGCGAACTGGAGCAGCTGATTTCCGCGCCTGCCGTGCAATTCAAAGGCGCCGGCTGGTACGTCACCGATTACGCAAAGAAATCGGCGGCACCCGCCGGCGAAAACGGAAACAAGTCCTCATCTGCGCCTGCGTCCGATTCTGCGTCGTCCTCCGACGCCAAACCGGCCGCTACCAAATCCGAATCGTCCACTGGCAAAGACGCCACGTAGGCTCAGAAGGAGAAAAGGTCATGCCCAAAGACGCTGTGACCATTACCGACCACCGCACTGATAAGCAATACGAACTGCCCATTGAGCATGAAACTATTCGTGCTATGGACCTCCGCAAGATCAAGGTCAAACCCGACGACTTTGGCTTGATGACATACGACCCGGCGTTTATGAATACCGCGTGCTGCAAGAGCACCATCACCTACATCGATGGTGATCGTGGCATTCTGCGCTATCGCGGTTACGACATCGACGACCTGGCCGAAAACTGCACGTTCCTGCAGGTCGCTTATTTGCTTCTCTACGGTGAGCTACCCAATCCCGAGCGCGAAAAGGAATGGGTGCACGACATAACCTTTCACACCATGCTGCACGAGACCGCCAAGCATTTCATTGATGGCTTCCGCTACGACGCCCATCCCATGGGCATTCTCGTCAGCACGCTTGCAGCGCTCTCTACTATGTATCCCGAAGCTCGCGAAGTTCGCGATCGTGAAGTCCGTCAGCGCCAGATTGTTCGCCTGATCGCCAAGATGCCCACCTTGGCGGCGTATTCCTACCGCCATCGCAGAGGCCATCCGTACATCTATCCTGACAACGATCTCAGCTACACCGAGAATTTCATGAACATGCTGTGGCGCATGACCGAGCCCAAGTACGTTGCCAGTCCAGTCATCGCCCGCGCGCTCGACATTCTGTTCATCTTGCACGCCGACCACGAGCAGAATTGCAGCTCCACTACCATGCGCGTCATCGGCAGCGCCGAAGCTGACCCATATCTCGCCATGGCCGGGGCCGCAGCTGCTCTCGCCGGCCCGCTGCACGGCGGGGCCAACGAAGAAGCCCTGTGCATGCTCGACGAGATCGGCTCGGTCGCCAACATCCCCAACTACATCAAGCGGGTCAAGGCGGGCGAAATCAAGCTGATGGGCTTCGGGCACCGCGTGTACAAGAACTACGACCCGCGCGCCCGCATCATCAAGGAAGTTGCTGACCAGGTCTTCGAAGTTACCGGTCGTAACAACCGCATCGACATTGCGCTCGAGCTCGAACGCATTGCCTTGCAGGACGATTACTTCGTGACCCGCAAGCTGTATCCCAACGTTGATTTCTACTCAGGGATCATCTACCAGGCGATGGGATTCCAGCCCGACATGTTCACTGTGCTCTTCGCCATTCCGCGTGCCGCGGGGTGGTTGGCACAGTGGAACGAGTTAATGACCGACAGCGACCAGAAGATCTCGCGTCCGCGCCAGATCTATCTTGGCCATGAGCATCGCAAAGTCGAGATGCACAGCAAAGCCGCCGACGCAATTGCGGTGCACAAACCGACGCTGGTGGCTAAGTAGCCGGTTTCTGTTCCTATTGGGTGCCCCACGCTGATCGCCCCTCTTTTGGGCAATGAGGTGGGATCGATGTGGGGCGCCTTTGAACCGCGAAGCGCCCGCCTTTGTTTGCCTGCGATGCTTAACGGAGCGATTCCCAATTACTAGTCGCTAATAGCTAGTTGCTTGCTGCTGGTTGCTAGCTCAGAAGGGCCTCCTCACATGCTGTTCCCCGATGACTTTCCCTTTAGCGTTAAACCACAGTACCTCATATTGCGGCTGGAACAGGTTGAAGTAATACCGGTACAGATATTCATCCGTGCAAGCCGATGGGGAGGGTGAGACCCTTCCGCATGAACCCTCACTGGTCGGCTCCCCTAGCAAGTCGCGCACCGCCTCGTTCGGATCCCCAATCGTCACTAGACTCACTCGGTTCTCCAGCTGGGCATCATGGTGATAGGCCCACATAAACATGGCTCCGATGCCGACCGCTATCGATAGAAACACCAACCGCGTGACCATGCTGCTACTCGCTTGCCACCGCCCATCTCCTAAAAGCTACTGACGACTGGCAACTGATTCGCTCACCAACAGCTTCGCGTTCGCCGGCAAATAACTCTTGCGTCGAAACCAATCTTCCATCGCACCCCGTAACCGCTCCAGCGGAACTCGCGTGCCAATCTCCATTAGCCCGTCGCCGGCCGGAATCGTGTCGTCAAAGATCTGATCGTTGGTGAAATTCCGCATGCTGAAGCTGTCGAGCCACTTTACCGGACACGCCTCCCTCCTCCCGTTCTCCTCGTACTCCACTCGAATCTTCCGCGTAAACATGCTTCAAATTTTCCCACAATCGGTAGACTGCGCTTCACCCAACTGCGGCGCACCTAAGCGAATTTGAAAACAGGTTTGTCATCCTGAGCGAAGGCGTGCCGCTTTGCACGCCGGAGTCGAAGGACCCGGCGTACGTACCTCCTTCATGGTTTTATGAATGAGCTTTTTCACGATACGGTCTACCTCCCTCCCCGCGGAAACCACTCGCCCAGCCCAGCCCGCCCATCACGAACGGAGATAACACGGCGTACGCCGCAATCGCCGGTAGCGCGCCCTTTACTCGCAGAAATTCCCCGCTGAGCAGCACCGCCAGCCCCACGCGCCGATTGGCATTGCGGAGAGCCAACGTACGCCTCACCATCGGGTCTGCCTTCGATACCGCCATTCGAATCGCCTGCACCGAACCCAGCGCCAGCAGCACCGCGCCAACCGGCAGCCCCCACGTCAGCAGTCCCTTCAGCGCCTCTCGCATGACCCACTGCAGCGCCGCGATCCTAATCGTAAGCACGGCGTTGCCAATCCAGTTCATCCAGGGCAGCGCCTTGGTGGAAAACGAAGGCAGCCATCGCGCCAGGGCCAATCCCAACACCAGCGGCACAAACTGGTTCTCCGCAATTTGTGCCAGCACGTGTCGGGGCGGAATCCAGATCGTCAGCCCGTGCAGCAGCCCCGCCATCCACACCACGACAGGCAACATGATTGGCGTCAGCAGGCCTCTCCACACCTGATAACCGGCCGCGAGATGCATATCGAACCCGCGCCACGCAATGTTGCGCGTCATCAGCGGAGCCCCAGGCGACGTCCCTACGAGAACCATCAGCAAAAACACCGCCGCCGGAACGATGTATCGCATCGCCTGCCATTACAGCAGAGTTCGGTTCGACTTTCGACTTTCCCGTTCATCAGCCATGCTCCCTGAAGGCCAAGTGGTACCTGTAATTGGTAACCAGTGATTGGAGATCGCTGCCTGCGAATCACCAATTCCCAATAACAATTACCAGTCACCCCGCTACCACTAACCAGTCACCGATTTTCTATAATCAAACGTTATGCCTCACTTCCCTCCCGTTGACGAACAACTGGCCTACCTGCGCAAGGGAGCGGCCGAGATCATCCGCGAGAGCGATTTGCGCGAGCGCATCGAGGGCTCCATCGCGACCGGGAAGCCCATGCGCGTCAAGGCCGGATTCGATCCCACCGCTCCCGACCTTCATGTCGGACACACCGTCCTCATCCGCAAGCTCAAGCACTTTCAGGACATGGGCCACACCGTCATCTTCCTCATTGGAGACTTCACCGGCCTCATCGGCGACCCCTCCGGCCGCATCACCACGCGCCCGCCCCTCACCCGCGCGCAAATTGACGTTAACGCCGAAACCTACAAGGCGCAGGTCTTCAAGATCCTCGATCGCGACAAGACCGAGGTCAGATTCAACTCCGAGTGGCTCGACAAGCTCGGCTACGAAGGCTTCGTGCGTCTCGCCGCCAAGTTCACCGTCTCGCAGATGCTCGAGCGCGAAGACTTCCACAAGCGTTTCAGGGAAGAGAAGCCCATCGCTATGCACGAGCTGCTCTACCCCATCGCGCAGGGATACGACTCGGTCGCTCTCGAAGCCGACGTCGAGCTTGGCGGCACCGACCAGAAATTCAACCTGCTTATGGGACGCCAGCTCCAGCGCGACTACAACCAGCTTCCGCAGATCGTGCTCACCATGCCTCTGCTCGAGGGTACCGACGGCATCCAGAAAATGTCGAAGTCCTACGACAACTACATCGGCATCACCGAACCGCCCACCGAAATCTTCGGCAAGGTGATGTCGATCTCCGACGATCTGATGTGGCGCTATTACGAGCTGCTTACTGACGTCACCTCGCGCGAGATCGACGAGCTCAAGCAGGCGGTCGCCAAGGGCCAGGCGCATCCCATGGAACTCAAGAAGGAGCTCGGCATTCGTATCGTTACGGACTTCCACGGCCACGATGCTGCCGTCCAGGCCGCGCACGACTGGTCTCGTATGTTCCAGAAGGACGAGACCCCGGAAGACCTCCCGTTCGTAATTGTGAGGTTCCCCAATGTTGCCGCCCCGAATGCTGCAGCGTCTCCAGACGGCATCGCCCAGGTGCGACTCGACAAGCTACTCGCCGCTGCCCGCCTCGCCACTTCCGTCTCCGACGGCTCCCGCAAGGTCAAACAAAACGCTGTCAAACTCGACGGCGAATTGAAAAACGACCTCGTCGCCTCGATCAAACTCGGATCCGAGTTCACACTGCGGGCAGGTAAGAAGATGGTGAAGGTAAGCGTGCAGGAATAGCTGGGCTGCGCAGACCCCAAAAGATCCAGACCCGTAGCATGCAACTTCCCAGCTTGCAATCGGTAATCGATGTAGTGGAGAGAAGGTTGGTTAAGCGACGAGCCTGATAAACCGAAGTGGCGACGCCTCGAAAAGCTTGCCTACGAGATCCAAAAAGAGCTCGACGACGGCTCAGTCCGGAGGCCCCGTCCCACCTGACCTGGGGAGAGAAGCATCTTCACAATAACCCACCTGGTCCGCGGCGGCATCGAAATTAGGCCCAGCTGGACAGTCCCCACCCGAGCGGACGAGCGAAACCCGGGGTACGTGGGTTTATGATCTAAGCCGGCTTTAGCCGGCGGCACAGCCGCCGCTACGACGAACCCATCGCCGAAAAACCCATCTGACGACCAAAGCTCTCTCCCCGACGCCTGGTTCGTTCCTGTCGCTCCACCCATGCTGTGACGTAAGAACGTCCCCGCTCGGTGACCGCCAGAACATGACAAGAGCCCTGATCGCAAATGCACTCTGACGAAACCAACAGCCCACGGTGCATGAGCATGTCGGCGGAGGCTGGAATCTCAAGGACCAGAACAGGTTCGATGCAATCGGCGAGCAGTTGAACTTGTTCGACGGTCAGAAAACTAGTGGCCAGAGACATGACTACACACCCATCCCATAGTGAAGTGGCGATCTTGCTTGGTCCATCGGCCCGACTCCGATGACCCAAGGCGCATGTGCAAGTTACAACCATCCGCCAGCCGCCACAACACCATTTAGTGCCATATTGCATATTACGAGCAACGCAATATGTAAATACTTCAGTATGGCAAGATGAGTTAACGGCTGGGGCAGACCCCGCTTGCACTTCCTGACGAATCTTAGCGTGGGTGCCCCACCCGCCTTCTTTTGGCGGGGTGGGGATTTTTCTTTCTAGAGGGCAACTAATTGCTACTGCGAATTACTCCTCGCTGGTTTGCTGCCTCACTCCGTCCTTAGTGCCTTCATTGGTTCCACAGTGGCCGCCCGCCGCGCCGGCAGCAGTGCCGACAGCAATACCACCACCGCCACCATCAACGTTCCCAAAACCAGCACTACCGGATCGGCTGGGCTCACGTTGTAGAGCTGGCTACGAACCATGCGGCTGAGCAAAACTGCCATCGGCAAGGTGACCACGATCGCGATCCCTGCCAGCCACAAGACATCGGTGAGTACCAGGCGCATTACCGCGAAACGCCGCGCAGCCAACGCCATGCGGATGCCGATCTCGCGCGTGCGTTGTGCCGTCACATAAGCTAGCACTCCATAGAGGCCAATCGCCGCCAGCATCGTCGCCAGTACTCCGAAGCTCACCGCCAGCATCGCCACCAGCCTGTCATTCGAAATGTCGTCGGCAACCTGCTCGTCCATGGTGCGCATGGTATCGATCACCAGATTGGGTCCGACCTGATGCACGGCATTGCGAATGGTTATCTCCGCCGTCTCCGGCGCCTGCCACGTGCGCACGTAGTACTGCATAAAGCCGGCTTGAGGGTGGTTTTCATCCTGAAAGAACGGTCGATACACCGTCGGCTCGAACTCCGAACGCATGTGTCTGTGCTTGGCATCGCCCACCACGCCGACGATCTCGATGTCAAACTTCCCGTCCGACCCACTGCCTTTCGCCATCAACTGTCCCACCGCATTCTTGGGCCCGCCGAAATGGGCAAACGAGACATTATTCATCTCGCTGTCGCCAGTCAGCATCGGATCGTCAGTCCCCGCAACCGAGCGCAATCCCGGCTGTGCTGCCAGAGCTTCGAGCAGTTGCTTCTGTACCACGAGCGCTTGTTTCGTATCGTAGCCTCCAAGCGTCGGATCGATGCCGAAGGTAACAAGATGATCGGTAGTAAAGCCGATGTTCAACGACTTCAGGTTGCGCAAAGTCTGCACGAACAGCCCGGCGCCAACCAGCAGCAGCAGGCTCAGCCCAATCTGCACTCCAACCGAAATGCGCCGGAAGCGCAGATGCCCGCCTGATCCGGTGGTCGTTTGTTGCTTCAGCGAATCGACCAGGTTGGGCCGAAGGAAACGCATCGCCGGAGCAAAGCTGAACAGTATGCTCACCCCAAACGCCAGGCCGAAATTGAAGAGCAGAATGCGAACATCCGGATGCGAACTGAAGGGCAGCTCCGTGACCGAATCCCCCATCATCCTCCGCGTGAGGAACGCCGAAACTATCGGCGCTATCGCCAATCCCAGTGCGCCTCCGAGCAGTCCCAGCAGCATCCCTTCAATCAGCAATTGCCGAATGATCTGCCAGCGGCCGGCTCCCATGGCATAGCGCACCGACATTTCCTTCACACGTGCCGCAGCTCGTACCAACAACAAGCTCGATACGTTGACGCAAGCCATCAGCACCACCACTCCCACCATCGCCATGACCATCAACAGCGGAGTTTGGATCTGGTCGCGCAGCGGCGAGAACCCACGCCGCTCGTCAAACAACTGCAAGCTCGATTCCTGCACGAAACGCTTGGAAAACTTTTCTGTCTTGTTCTTGATGTCGGCAAGCTCAGTGGCCCGTATCGCCCGCCACAGCGGCGTCATCGCGGCTTCAGCTTTTTCGCGGCTCACGCCGGGCAGGCTTCAGCCGGGCCACCAGGCTCAAAAACGCCGAACGGCGATTGTCAAGGTCGTTCCATCCCGGCGTAACCAGCAGCTTGGTCATCATCGGAGCGAACACCTTGGGTGTGTAACCGCCGATGGCGCTGTGGAAGTTCGGTGCGGTGACTCCGAGGATCGTGAACGGATTCCCATTAATGTAAAGCACCTGATCGATCACCCTGGGATCTCCGCCGAAATGCGCGTTCCAGTAGTTGAAGCTCAGCACCACCACCGGATTCGTGTTCTGCGACGCATCATCCCCGGGGACGAACAGTCGCCCCAGCGCCGGCTTTACCCCCAGCACATCGAAGTAGTTGCCGGAAACCAACTCGCCTGGTACCAACTCGGACTGGTTGTTCCACTGCACGCCCACACTGACCTCGACGTCGGCCAGCATGCCCGAGAAGACCTCGTTCCTGTCGCGGAGGTCTTTGTACATCGGATAGGAGAAATAGTTGTGAGAGTCTCCGCCGAACGCGCTGATGCGCCCGGTGTTCGACCCAATATACTGCAGCCGCACTAGCTGCTCCGGATGACTCACCGGCAGCTTGCGCAACAGCGCCTGGTCGAGCAGCGTGAAGACGGCCGTGTTGGCTCCAATCCCCAGCGCTAGGGTAATGATAGCGACCAGCGCGAATGCGGGCGACTTGCGCAGTTGCCGTAACGCGTAGCGAAGATCTTGGATCATCCAACCGACTCCCGTTCTACGTGCTGAAAACTCAGTTGAGCGACAACGATGACTAGGACGCGACTTCACCACCGGTGGCGAGTGGAAAAACTGTCTTGTGCGACAACAGTGAGTCAGGGCACAACTTCAGTCGCGCCGTAAGACGCTGAAAAATGCCTCGGGGCTTCAGCTCCTCATCCAATGCTGAAATCCGAGACACCCAGTTTCTTCGTGCACCTGCACCGCCAGTGCGAGCTTATTCAGCTCAACAACTTACACGGTCTTAGGGAGCATAGGTGTTCAGCCGCACCCCGAGTCTGTCCGCTTCTGGACAGCCGGATTCGTATGAGGTGGCAGGGTGCGACTGGCAACTGCCTGCTGGCTGGCAACTAATGGCTTGTAAAAATTCTGTTTCGACGCCTCTCGGCGATTGACGCCACTCGCTCGCGGGCACACAATATCCCCATTCGCACCACTCGCCGGGGTTGAGTTTCATCGCAATCGGTCGGGCATTATGGGAGTGCGGTACACACTCGTCCCGAAGCGCGGGTTGTTTCTTCTCTTTTTGTTGGCTCTCGGCACTGTAAGCCTTGTGATCGCCCAGCAGAATCAGTCGGGCCCGCTGGCGGTGACTGCTGCGCCTGCAGGCGACACTCCCGAATTCCGCATCGTGAAGCGCGTTGACGAAGTCAATCTGCGCTTCACCGTTACCGACTCCCACGGACACTTCCAGAACCAGCTGACCAGCCAGGATTTCTCCGTTCTCGACAACCATCAGCCGCCGGCCGCCATTCATTTCTTCCAGCAACAGAGCGCGCTGCCCTTGCGCGTCGGCATCGTCCTCGACGTCAGCTCCTCGGTGGCTCCCAGCTTCAAGACCGAGCAGAAGGCCGCCGGCGTTTTTCTCCAGAAAGTCTTGCGACCCGGCTACGACGAAGCCTTCGTCGTCACCTTTAATCAGAACGTGCACCTGCTGGAGGACTGGACCGGAGACCCGAAAGCAGCATTCGCCAAAGTGCATGCCTTACAGGCCGGCGGAGACACCGCGCTCTACGATGCCATCGTCTATGCTTGTGAAAGGCTGCGGCAGAAGCCGGCAGACACCATTGCCCGCCCGGTCATTGTGCTCATCACCGACGGCGACGACACCGCTAGCAAGGCGACTCTCTACGATGCCGAGCAGGCGGCCGCTCGCACCGAGACCGTTCTTTTCGCCTTAAGCACCAACGTCGTCACTCCGGGCTACTACCCCAAAGGCGAAGCGGTGTTGGCTCTCCTGTCTAGTCCCACCGGCGGCCGCATCCTGCAGGCACATGAGGGCTGGCAACTGACCAACTCCTTTGCCCAAATCGAGCAAGCCCTGCGCAGTGAGTATGTGCTCGGATATCAGCCCGCGGATCTCAAACCCGACGGCAGCTTTCGCCCCATCGAAATCCTTCCTCTGAAGTCTAAGCTGCAGGTGCGCAGCCGCCGCGGCTATTACGCCCCGCGCGAAACCGCTTCCGAACAACCCTTCTAACCGACCTTTTTCAGAACCACTGCGTTCCAGAAGCTGGGTAGAGCTCTGCTTCATTCAGCGGTGCATCAACCGACTTGTGTTTTGAGAATGGCTTTAGTTTAGCCCGGTGTGGAGGGTAGATTACGCCTGCACAGGCTGCTGAAAACGTCACTTCCATCGATGTTTTGCAAGGGAACAGCTTCAGTCGTGCCGTACAAGTCCCTTACTTTTGTCATTCGAAAGAGCTTTAGATTTAGAAATTCTGTCGCAAACCGACACGCTCACGGTGAGACAAAATGATCGAATCGAGGATTGGGTAGCCGCGAAGTGGCGCATCAGCGCCGGGTTGAAGTGGGGAATGAGACCGAGGGGTATGGACCCGCAACCTACCCGCGAACTCTACTGCGGCTTCGGCAGCGTCTGCCGCTCTCCAGCCTGCGCACCACTCTGCGGACTCGCAGTTTGCCCAGTGGCCGTTCCGCTCTGATTCTGCGCTGACGCCAGCTCCGATCGCCGATACTTCGGCGCGCTTACGTACCCATGGATCCGGTCCTTCGCGATGCTGTTGATCACGAGTTCGGCTGCCTGCGAGTCGCCCGGCATATAGAACATGGCCGGCTGATACAGGTTCACATGCTTCTGCGAAACTGTCTGGTCCTCGACGATCAAGTCGAGATCGGCGTACAGATGTTTGGTGTTCGCTTTACGCAGCCGCACTCCCAGTGGGCCTTCGTGCGAGAACTCTTTCGACTTGGCAATGTCGAACTCGTAGTAATTGCGCTCGCCCTTCATCTGCAGAAGCACCAGCTCGTCGTGATTGCGCGCAATCGACCCGGTGAGTTCCGTGCGCGTGCTGCTTAGGTCGCCCTGCGTGGTCGCCAGCTGGCTCTGCGTGGATGCAATGGCCTTACCCTGCTCATCAATAGCCTTGCCCTGACGCTCAAGCTGCGACTGCATTTTCTTCAGCCGCGAGTTCTCCGTGGAACGACGGCTTGCGGTACCTTTGGTGACGGCCTGCCCGACGACTTCAGGCGGGAGTGCAACCGCCCCCGGTTGTGGTTGCGGCTCAGAACGCGCCTCCAGCGAATTCAACTTGCCGGTGAGTTGGTCCAGCTGATTCTGGGTAAGCTTGAGGTCTGCAGCCAAATGTTGCTGCCCTGCCAGCGCATTCTCAGCCATTCGGTGTTCGTAGATTGCATATCCGCCGGCTCCTCCGACAGCGAAGGCCACTGCGGCGACAGAAACTGCCAGCAAAGCAGCTAATTTGGTTCGAGGGGAAACGCTGGGCTGCATAAGCACTCCTGTGCTCCTGTTGAAATAGAGACCCAAGTTTCTGTATCTGCAAATCCAATTCCGTCGCCCAATCCGGTTGCTATGATTCGCAAGTTATTGCAAGATAGACAGATTCCACCTGACCGCACCAGAGTACGCTATGCCAAATTACCCGCTTCCGGAATTTTTTACACGAAGTGATTACGCGGGTGACAATCCGGCTCGGTTGTAGATTAGGGCATGCATGTCGCCAAGGCTTCAAAGCCCTCGCAGGGTTGCGCTCGGTGTCGAACGCCATGCACTCATCGCATATTTTGTCCTGGCATTCGCGATCTCCTGGTTGGGTGCGCTCGCCGGGGCTGCACCCCAGCTCCTTCGCCACTCTCCTCTAACTAAGACGACCGGCCTCGTGATGTTTCCCGTCGTGGTTCTGGGCCCATGCCTTTCCGCGATTGTTCTCACGGCAATTGGGGAGGGCGAAAGAGGGTTCAGGAGCCTGTTCTCTCAAATGGCTCCCGCCAGAATTCCTGCGCGCTGGTACGCGCCACTCCTGATTCCCCCGGTCCTCATATTGGCGGTTCTTCTCTGCTTGAAAACATTCGTATCCCCGGCCTATACGCCCAACCGCTTCTTGGTGGGAATCTTGTTTGGCCTGCCTGCCGGATTCCTGGAAGAGATCGGCTGGACCGGCTATGCGTTCCCCAAAATGCGCTCACACTCTAACGAACTGGCCGCGAGCACGGTACTCGGGCTGTTGTGGTCGTTATGGCACCTGCCTGTCATCAACTATCTCGGGACAGCCGCTCCGCACAGAGCTTTTTGGTTGCAGTTTTTTCTCGCATTCGCTCTGGCGATGACAGCAATGCGCGTGCTCATTGGTTGGCTCTATACCAATACTCAGAGCCTCTTATTGGCACAATTCATGCATGTCATCTCCACTGGCTCTCTCGTGGTCTTCAGCCCTCCGCTTGTGAACGCCGCCCAGGAAGCAGAGTGGTATGCGCTGTACGGAATCCTTCTCTGGATTGCCGTTGCCGTTGTGGTCAAAAGGTTTGGCGGTTCGCGGCGGCTTCCGCAGATTTGAGCGTGCGAAGAGAGGAGGGAAGAAGCAAGAGATTTCGCAAGTGGGCAAGTTATTCCGGTAACCAAGGATTCCCAAAATGCGAACAGAGGCAACTACTGGCCCGAGGAAGTAGCCACCAGCTTCTGCAACTCCGCGGAAGTCGAGCTGAACAAATTGCGCAGCACGGCTACTTCCGCGATGATGCCGGTTTCCAGCGCGGGCTTGGCGTCAGGCGCATAGAGAGGCGAATGGTTCGAGGGCAGCAGTTCTCCTGATGCTTTGGCCTGGGCGAACTTCTCCGGATTGGCAGCGCCCAGCCAGAAATAGAATCCAGGGACACCCTGCTGCACGAAAACGGAGAAGTCTTCCGAGCCGGTGATGGCCTTCATGACCTCGACGTTGTTTTTGCCAAGCGCCTGCTCTAGCACGGCTTTGAGACGATGGTCGAGCGGCGGCGCGTTGTAAACGGCGTCGGTGGATTCGGGGTGTTCAATGAGGGGCAGCTTTTTCACGCCGGCGGCTTCGGCCTCGCCTCTTACGATGCGGTCTATAGCGGTGAGCACCTGCTTGCGAACCTCAGGATCGAAGGTACGAACGGTGAGGCCCAGTTGGGCTTCGTCGGGAATGATGTTGTTTTTCAGTCCGCCCTGAAAGTAGCCGACGGTAACGACAGCCACTTCGCCGGGCTTCACCTCGCGCGACGGAATCGTCTGCAGCGCGAGCACGATTTTCGCGCCTAACACGATGGGATCGATGGTGGTGTGCGGAGCGGAGCCGTGTCCGCCCTTGCCGTAAATGGTGATGCGCAGCGAGTCGGCGTTCGCGGTGAGCGTGCCCGGGGTGACACCTACTTTCCCCGCAGGAAGCTGGTTTCCGGTATGCAGGGCGACAGCGACATCGGGCTTGGGAAAGCGGGTTATCATGCCGTCAGAAACCATGCGCTTGGCGCCGGAGATGGTTTCCTCGGCAGGCTGTCCGACGAGCATCAGCGTGCCGTGCCAGGTGTTCTTCGTCTGCGCCATGATTTCCGCTGTGCCGATCAGTGAGGCCATGTGCAAATCGTGGCCGCAGGCATGCATCACCGGGACTTCTTTGCCACCATCGTCTTTACCATGCACTTTGCTGGCATAAGGAAGGCCGGTCTTTTCTTCCACGGGCAGGGCATCGAGCTCGGTGCGTAGCATGATGGTCGGTCCGGAACCGTTCTTCATGAGTGCAGCGATGCCGGTGCCGCCAACGTTTTCTGTCACTTCATAGCCGAAGCTCCGCAGTTTCGCCGCAAGCTTCGCAGCCGTTTGCACTTCATGCGACGAAAGCTCGGGATTCTGGTGCAGATCGAGATAGAGGGCGTACGAGTCCGGATAGACGGCTTGCACTTCTTTCGAGGGCGAGGGCGCCTGCGCGACGAGAGAAACACTGATGGTGGAGATGATTAGGAAAAAATGAGCTTTCGACATGGTTTTTCGGGATTATACATAGCTGCACGCGGGCGGTCGCCGGTTTACACTCGCGGAGCGACTCAAGGAGGGGGAATGAAACGGACGGTTTTGCTGTTGCTGCTCTCAGGGTTGATCTTCGGAACCGTGAGCGCATGGTGTCAGAAGCCGGATACGCCCGCCAGGGCGGTGCGCGCCAACTTTATTGATGTGGACCGCCGAATTCTCGCCATGGCGAAAGACTGGCCGTCGGACAAGTACGATTACAAGCTCAAGCCGGAATTGCGTACTTTTGGGCGCTGTGCTGGTGCATATAGCGTCCGGTAATGTGTACGCCCCAAAGAAGGGCAAGGGCGAAAATGTGAAATGGGACGAGCTTGATCCCAAGAACTATCCGGACAAGGCCTCGGTGGTAGCACTGCTAGAGAAATCGTTCGCTGATTCGGAAGCCGTGCTTCAGAGCTGGCCCGACGAGCAGTTCGCCAAAACGGTAGAACCGTGGCTCGATGTGTTGGAGCACGGCGGTGAGCACTACGGATTGCTGGTGGCTTACTACCGTGCGAATGGTGCGGTGCCCCCGGAGTCGCGGCCAAAGAAGTAGACCGTGCTCAATGGCGCCCAGGCATGCGAAAATAGAACTTCCACCCTGTATCGCCATGAGTTCCATCGAATCCGCAAAATTTGACGCTACCGCTCCCGCCGAAATCACACCTCAACTGCTGCGCGACCACGGAATTACTCAGGAGGAGTACGAGCGGATCCTGAAATCGCTGGGACGCACGCCGACCCTTACAGAGCTGGGCATTTTCAGCGTGATGTGGAGCGAGCACTGCTCGTACAAATCATCGCGGGTACACCTGAAGCGTTTGCCGACCCGCAGCAGGCGCGTGCTGCAGGGGCCGGGCGAGAACGCGGGCATCATCGACATCGGCGACGGTTGGGCCTGCGCGTTCAAGATCGAGTCGCATAACCACCCCTCCTTTATTGAGCCCTTCCAGGGAGCGACGACGGGAGTTGGCGGGATTCTGCGGGACATCTTCACTATGGGCGCACGTCCCGTGGCGGTGATGGATTCGCTGCGGTTCGGGCCGATTACCGGACCAGTTTCGAGTAAGTCGGGGGAGGATTCTGATCCCATCCTTTCCCAGAAGAAGGGAAAGGATGCGGCACCGACTTCAATAAGTAGTTCGGCCATTGACCGCGCGACTCTCCATAAGAACCACTCGGTGATGGAAGGAGTGGTGAGCGGTATTGCGTCGTACGGGAACTGCTTCGGCGTGCCCAATGTCGGCGGAGAGGTAAAGTTTGAGCCGTGCTACTCGGGCAATCCGCTGGTCAATGCCTTCGCGTTGGGCTTGGTGAGACGCGATCAGATCTTCTACGCCAAAGCTTCGGGCGAAGGGAATCCTGTGATCTATGTGGGCTCCAAGACCGGCCGTGACGGCATTCACGGCGCGACCATGGCGAGCGAAGAGTTCAGTGAGGAATCTGAGGCCAAGCGCCCCAACGTGCAGGTGGGCGATCCGTTCCTGGAGAAACTGCTGCTGGAGGCCTGCCTCGAAGCCATGCAGACGGGAGCCATCGTCGGAATTCAGGATATGGGCGCGGCCGGATTGACCTGCTCCACCTGCGAGATGGGCGGGCGCGGCGGCGTGGGGCTTGAGATCGAGCTTGACCTGGTGCCGCAGCGCGATACCGGCATGACGCCTTATGAAATCATGCTGAGCGAGTCGCAAGAGCGCATGCTGCTGGTGGCTGAAAAGGGTCGCGAGCACGAGGTCTTTCGCGTGTTCGAGAAGTGGGGCTTGGACGCGGTGACCATCGGGCGCGTGATTCCAGAGTCCACCATGCGGGTGCTGGAGCACGGCAGAGTTGTGGCAGAGATCCCAAACCAGGCGCTGACCGACCAGGCTCCGGTGTATCACCGGCCGATAGAGCGCTGGGAGCCTCCGGTTCCGCGCGAGATGCCGGAAAGCGTTAGGCTGGGTGACAAGGGCGACCTGACGGATGACCTGAAGAAGCTGCTGGCAAGCTCAAACATCTGCTCCAAACGCTGGGTCTATGAGCAGTATGACTCCATGGTGCAGACCAACACGGTCGAGGGCCCGGGGCGCGAGGCCGGAGTTATTCGCATCAAGGGTACGAATCGCGGGTTGGCCATGGCGCTCGACGGCAACGGGCGCTGGTGCTACCTCGATCCCAAGCTCGGAGCGATGCACGCTGTAGCTGAATCGGCACGGAACGTGGCGTGCTCAGGCGCGACACCGATTGCAGCGACGAATTGTTTGAATTTCGGGAATCCGGAAAAGCCGCACATTATGTGGCAGTTCGCGCAGACGATTGACGGTATGACCAAAGCCTGCGAGGAACTGGAGACGCCCATCACCGGCGGCAACGTGAGCTTCTATAACGAGACCGTGGGCGAAGGAATTTACCCGACACCGGTGATCGGGATAGTGGGCATCCTGGAGAATGTCCACCAAGCAATGGGATCTGACTTCCAGCAGACGGGCCGAGCGCTGGTGTTACTGCGCGGCTCTGAGCCCGGCGATGCGGCTGATGCCGAGGCGGAGTTCGGATCTTCAGAATACGCAAAAGAAGTGCTCGGTGCCCTGTGGGGCTTCCCGCCTGCACTGGAAATTGACAAGGAAGCGGCGGTGCAGAAAGCCATCGTGCACATGGTTGGCGAGGGGATAGTCGAGTCGGCGAAGGACTGCACCGAGGGCGGGCTGGCCGTAACCCTAGTGGAATGCGGGTTCGCGAAGGGCGTCGGCGCAGAGGTTAATCTGGCTTCCGACGACCTGGCGCCCGAGTTTGTGCTGTTTGGCGAGGATGCCAGCCGAATCCTGATTTCATGCGACCCGAAAAACGTGGAGCGAATCAAACAAATAGCGGTACAATTTGGCCTCTCGGCGGAAAATATCGGCACCACGGTTCCTGAAAATCTGGAGATCAGAGTGGACGGCAAGATGGCCGCGAGAGCAGCAGTGTTGGAACTGAAGAAGGTTTGGGCAAGTGCGCTGGAAGAGGCGTTGCATACCGAGACGGAAGAGCGAATAGCGGTTAGCAATTAGCTTTTCTTTAACTGGCAACTGACTACTGACAACTGAACGGGTGAGCAATGCTGATTGAATCTGACAAACTGCGCGAAGAGTGTGGTGTGGCGGCCATCTACGGCCACCCGGAGGCTTCGAAGCTCGCTTACCTCAGTTTGTATGCGCTGCAGCATCGCGGGCAGGAGTCGGCCGGCATCGCCTCGGCCAACGGGGAAAAGATCGAGATGCACAAGGCGATGGGTCTGGTCTCGGACATATTCACCGCTGAGCGGCTGGCGCAACTGCCGGGGTCGCTGGCCATCGGGCATACCCGTTATTCGACGACCGGCGATTCGGCCCTGCTGAATGCCCAACCCATCCGGGTTGAGTGCAGCAAGGGCAAGATTGCGCTCGCGCACAACGGGAACATCGTGAACGCGCATCAGATCCGCTCGCAACTGGAGCACCAGGGCTCGATTTTCCAGACCACCAGCGACACGGAAGTCATCGTGCACCTGATAGCACGGTCCAAGGAAGAGACGCTCGCGGCGGCAATGAGCGATTCGCTGCGCCGCATCGAAGGCGCATTTTCGTTGGTGATGTTGACACCCGACCGCATCTTTGCGGCGCGTGATCCACGAGGGTTTCGGCCGCTGGTGATGGGCCGTATTAAGGCACAGTCGGAGCACCACAAAGACGCCATCGTTTTTGCTTCGGAAACCTGCGCCTTCGACCTGATCGGCGCCGTGTACGAGCGCGAGGTTACTCCTGGCGAGCTGGTGATTGTTGGCCCCGAGGGGGTGCACTCGCGCTTCTACGCGTCGAAGCAGCCAATGTCGAGCTGCATCTTCGAGCACGTCTATTTCTCCCGTCCAGACAGCATCGTTTTTGGACGTTCTGTGCAGGCCTCGCGCGATGCGATGGGCCGACAGCTTGCGCTGGAATCTCCGGTTGAAGCCGACATCGTGATCCCGGTGCCCGACTCGGGCGTGACCGCCGCGATGGGCTACTCGCAGCAGAGCGGAATTCCGATTCAGTTCGGGTTGATTCGCAACCACTACGTGGGCCGCACCTTCATCGAGCCGGAACAGCGAGTGCGCGATTTTGGCGTCCGGCTGAAGCTGAATCCGGTGCGGCACGTGATTGAAGGCAAGCGCGTGGTGTTGATTGACGACTCCATCGTGCGCGGAACTACGAGCCGCAAGATCGTTCGCATGGTGAAAGACGCAGGGGCGAAGGAGGTCCATATGCGGATTTCGTGTCCGCCGACCATTTCGTCCTGTTATTACGGCGTGGACACGCCGCAGAAAAACCAGCTCATCGCCGCCAACAAGTCGGTGGAAGAGATTCGCGAATATATTGGCGCCGACTCGCTAGCCTATCTTTCGTTGGAGGGACTGCGCAAGGCAGCCGCCGAGAGCGAGGAACGAACCTATTGCACTGCCTGCTATACGGGACGGGATCCGACGCGGCTGGTGGACGTCGAAGAAATTCAGGCAGCACCGACGCCGGAACCTGCGCCAGTGCCCGCATCCCTGATGGTGGCGGTTGACTGAGATCGGAAGCTTGCGATGAACTTTTGCGCAGAAGCTGATTCGCCGTGACCACAATTTCTTCCACCACGACACTCGGCACAGTCTCCTATGGGGCGGCAAGTTTCTTGTGCACATCCTGAATATAGTGGTCTGTCATGCCGGCGATGTAGTCACAGACCACGCGCACCAGCTTTTCATGCGCTATTTTTTCCTGATAACTCGGGGGCAGGGCTGTGGGATGCGCCCCGAAGTAGTCGAAGGTCTCAGTGACGATTTTTTCGGCCTTCAGCTTTTCCGGGAGCAGAGGCTTGCTCTCGTAGAGCGTGCGGTAGAGATAGGCTTTCGCTTCGCGGCGCTCCTGCTCGACCTCTGGGCTGAAGCTCGCCAGCCGCTCCGGATATCCTCGTATGCCTTCCAGACTGGCGACGCCTGCCTGCGCGATGCGTGAGCTTGTGTTCTCGATGAGATCGGTTACGAAGTGGTTGAGCATACGCTTGAGTGCCTCATTGAACTGCAGCTTTTCGGGCGCCCTGGGATAGCTCGCTTCCATCTCCACAAAGTAGTGCTCAAAGGCGCGCACGTGCTTGCACGCATCAGGAAGTTTGAGCAGCTTGGCCTCGTACCCGTCATCGAGGTCAGCGGTGGTGTAGCCGATCTCGTCTGTCAGGTCGATGAGCTGTGCCTCGAGAGGCGGCCGCTGGTCCAGCAGGTATTCGGCGAGCTCGGGGTGCTGGGCAGAGGTGTAGTCGTGCGAGTGCTTGATGATGCCCTCGCGTACTTCGAAGGTCAGGTTGAGGCCCCGAAACTCGGCGTAGCGCAGTTCGAAGTCCTCCACGATCCGCAGTGCCTGCAGGTTATGGTCGAAGAACTCGCCGTGACGCTGCATGCAGGCGTCGAGAGCGCGCTCGCCGGCGTGGCCGAAGGGCGGATGCCCGATGTCGTGAACCAATGCCAGTGCTTCCGTAAGGTCGACATTCAGATTCAGAGCGCCTGCGATGGTGCGCGAAATCTGTGCCACTTCCATCGTGTGCGTGAGGCGCGTGCGGAAGTGGTCAGAGTAGCGGCGGGTGAAGACCTGGGTTTTGTTCTCCAGCCGGCGGAATGCGCGCGCGTGAATGATGCGGTCCCGATCGCGCTGGAAGGGGTTGCGGTAGGGGTGGAGCGGTTCAGGGTACCGGCGCCCGCGGGAGTCGTGAATCGATACCGCATAGGGCGCGAGCATAAGAGCAGTTTCCAGTTTCCAGTTTCCAGTTTCAAGTTAAAAGCAATTGCCAGTTATCAGCCGGCAGCCGCCGGTTGTGCTCGATCACCCTACGAAAGCTTGGTATGCAAACAACTTGCGAGCTGATTGTTCCGGCAGGCTGGAAGCCAATTGTTCCGGCGAACGGGGGGAAGACAATAGGGAAGAACCGCGCAAAAAGAGGAAGGGCTGTGACCTTGGTTATGCTCTAGCCCGCTACTCCTGCGAGAGAGTTGCCGGCGTGGACGCATGTACCGTCACAGCCCTTGATGTGATCACCGCTTTCGCGGTTCCTGACCCCGGCTGACATCTCGCAACGCAGTCGGTTTTTTCGGGTCTGGCCGCTCGCCGAGTCGCCTCGGGAGTCGGATCACTCAGCCTACTTCGCTCTGGCTACCTTACAGTTGCCAGCCTTTTCGACCGTCGACGAAGGGAATCCTATTACAGAAACGTGACTTGTCAACGCCCAAGGTTGGTGCAAATGCGGATTATTTTCACTGCGGTGGGCTGTTGCGTAAGTCACTGAAATCATGAAATTTGATTTTTGAGAGTGCAGGAAATTTCCGCATTTGTCACACGTTTTTCACAGAAGAGCGCGGCCCGATATGACACTGGAACCATGGGAGTCTCTTGACGACGGTTCAAACCTGCGGCATTGTCAAATCAACGACTTTGATGCCCAGCCTGATTGCGTATGTTGACGGGGGCTCGCTCGGGAATCCGGGGCCGTCGGGTATTGGGGTTGTGATCGAAGATCCCTCGGGAGAAACGGTGCGGGTTGCCAAGCCGATTGGCTGCCAGGACAATAATGTCGCCGAATACCTCGCCCTTTTGGAAGCCCTGCAGCACGCCGTGTCGGTGAAGGCCCATGCTCTGCATGTGTTTACGGACTCAGAGATTGTCGTGAAGCAGATGACGGGCGAGTACGCCTGCCGGAGTCCGCGACTGTACTCGCTGAATTGGACGTGCCGCAAGCTAGCGAGGTCGCTGGATTTCTCGATTGCACACATACGCCGCGAGCACAATGCAGAAGCTAATGAGTTGGCCAAGCTCGCAGCGCGAAAGCGGAAGGCACAGCAGGAAAAAGATCATCGTAAGATGCTGTAGGAGCGGATTCACCTTTGAACCAAGATTTCCGCGACCCGTCCCTGAAACCAGCCGCTCAGTCCGGATGGTTCCGCTTGGGCTGAACAAAAGACCCAGCCTGTCCAGAAAAGAAGGACAGGGATGCAGCACCCGGATCTAGAACTATAGTCCCGAGCCGACGAGTAGGATGGGTGAGGTCGGCTTGTCAGAGCCGGCGGCGTCTTCCAGAGTGACCGCAAAGGCCTTGGCCTCAACGCCTTCGGGCATGATATGGTCCGGCATCACGGCATTACCATTGGCGTCGGGCTTGAACATACCGGCCGGCATAGGCGAGCCCTCTTTGGGAATCAGCCACAGCTGATATGCCTTGCCCGGAGGAACGGGCGCAAGACCGCTGGCGACAAGCATGCAGCGTTTCATCGACGGGCTGTAAATGGCAGTAGCGTGCGGCTTGCTCGGCTCCATCTTCGGAGTGAGCGCGACTTGTACGGCATCGGGCGCCGAGAGCAGATGCAGGCGTTCCTGCGCCTGCTTTAGCTCGGCGCTGGTGTTGTTGTAAAGCGCGGCAAGGCTGGCGAGATTGTGATGCAGCTCATCGTTCTGCCGCAGCAGAGTGCCTGCCCATACCAGCAGTCCCAGTGCAATCACGGAAGGAATGAGCCCCCAAGCCAGTCCTCTGCGGGGCACTTGCACTGGCGCGGGCGCCGATACGCCTCGCGGTTCAGCGGCAATGGCACGCATGAGCCGCGCTTTGCTGCGAGCGGGGGGCCGCGGACCGGCGGCACTCAAACCGAGCAAGCCGAGGTCGCTACGCAGGAATTGGACTTCGCGACGACAAGAGGCACAGGTCTCCAGGTGCTTTTCCAGCTCGAGCCGGTCGCTGCCTGTCAGCTCTTCGAGAGCATACAGCGGAAGGTCCTCAGCGAATTGTTCGTGCGTCTTCATGTCATCAAACCGCAAAGCGCGTCCGCAACATCTGCAGGCCGCTGCGTATGCGAGTTTTTATTGTGCCCAGCGGCTCTCCCGTCTTCTCGGCAATTTCCGTATGCGTCAGTCCCTGAAAAAACGCCAGCTCCATGGCGGTGCGCTGATCGGGACTCATCTCCTTCATCACTACGCGCACTTTCTCGATGACCAACGAACGCTCGGTTTCGTCCCGCAAATCCGTAGCGTTGGCGATCACACAATCTTCGATGTCACTCTCGGGCCGGCGCTGCCTGAGCCGGTCAATGGATCGATGCCGGGCAATTACCGCCAGCCAGGCTCCGAGGCTGCCGCGGCTGCTGTCGAAAGCCTCGGGCTTGCGCCATAGCTGCAAGAAGATGTCCTGCAGAATGTCTTCGGCTGCCCCGGTGTCCTGCAAAATACGCAATCCCACGGCGTACACCACGCTGGAATACCGGTCGTAGAGCTCGGCCAGAGCCTGCGGGTCGCCAGCGCGGACACGGGCTACCAGCCGCATGTCGTCGCCCGCGTCTGTACCGGTTCCGGCACTCTTGTCCATCGGTTCCATCATGAATACGCGGTAAAGGGCCTGGGCAGATTGTGGCCTCCCACGGAAGTGGGAAAGCCGGTGCAGCTGCGGGAACTCCCGCGAACTGGCAAATCCGATTTCGCTCTTGCCCTCGTAGGGCATGCGGCAAGCGGAAACCAACTGAAAATACCATACCAGGCGCCAGCAGTCAGTCGCCAGTTGTGAGTTGCGCAGGGGTTCGCGAGTTTCCTCCCAATTTCGATCGAAAGGAGAGAAGACAATGACTCGCTGGGTTTTCGCCGGTGCTGTTCTTACGATTGTTTTGATGGGAAGTATGTTGCCGACCCCGGTAGCGGAACCGCGACCAAGGCGCCATCGCTCTATACGCAGTTGGCGAGTATGACGCGATAGCCGCTGTTAGGGACGATCTTCATTACCCGATTGGCGACCGATCCGTCGCTGGCCAAGTTTTTCACGAGGCTTAAACGACACGTCGAAGCAGAGACTGCGGCAGCACGTGGTCGACTCTCTGGGCAACGCGCCCGGAGGTCCGTGGCTGTACCTTGGGCAAGACATGAAACGGGCGCCAAAGGGCTCGACATCGTCGATGCACAATGGAACACATCGGCGCAGCACCTGGTGGAGACGCTGAATAAGCTCAATGTGCCGCCGGCGCAGCCGACGGCGGTGCTGGGAGCGATCAGCGCGCTGAAGAGGGACTTCGTGGAACAGTAGGCGGTTGTCAGTAGCGGTTGTCGGTGGCCAGTTGTCGGTAGCCCGCTGTCGGTTATCCGTTCCCGCCCCAGCGGCCAACAGAGGGTCGCCAAAACGAGGGGCGCCCACCCGGTGACGGATACTGGCAACTGGCCACTTCCTTATCCCTGTTGGCGGCGGGAGCGCATTTCGGCCAGGATGGCGTCCTGCTCGGCGAGCGGCAGGCGCTCGCGAATCGCCGGGAAGATGAGTCCTTCCTCCAGCTTGAGATGCGCGTCGAAGACTTCCTCTAGAGCTTTTGTTATGGCGCACATCTCGCCTCCGGTTTCATGTACGACTGCGGGATTTCGCTCCAGCAAGACGAGAAGGGGCCAGAGGCGCTCGATCAGTTCATCGATGGCCATGTGCTGGTGGTGCATGGTAACCAACGCGTGGGAGATGTGCTCACCAGAAAGGGCCTCAAGGCGAGGACGAAGCGAGTCTTCTTCGTCGGCCTCGTGCAGCGGCAGAGAGACCGAATAATAGCGTTGTATGCCGGCTGCGGCCAGGCGGATCTCGTCAGGAGACGCCGATTGGGCGTGCGCCAGCTTGATCGCGGCCGCTGTAAAGTGGCGGATGCGCTGGTGACATCCCACGAGCAGGTCGAATGCGTCTTCGGTGGTGGAAGGTCGGGGCGAGGTGATTTGGTGAAGCATCAGCTTCTATTATCGCGCGGCGGGACTATTCCCATCGTAAGCTTTCGACGGGATCGAGTCGGGCGGCGCGGGCGGCAGGCATGGTGCCGAAGAGGACTCCGATCAAAGATGACACCAAGACTGCGATGATGACTGACCATCCCGAGATTGGGATGCGATAATTGGTAAGCACGCGTACGGAGATGGGAAGCGCCATGCCGATTGCGATTCCGACGAGACCGCCGATCAGGGAGATCAGCACGGCTTCGGTGAGAAACTGGGCGCGAATTTCAGCATTGGTGGCGCCGACTGCCTTGCGCACTCCGATTTCGCGAATGCGAGAGTTCACAGTGGCGAGCATGATGTTCATGATGCCAACACCGCTGACGAGCAGCGTGAGTACAGCAATCAACAGCAGGACCATGGTGAGCGCATTGGCGATTCGGGCTGCGACGGTAAGCAGTTCGGTGAGGTTATCCACCTTGTAGACCGACTCGGAACGATGCCGCGATTGCAAAATGCTTTGGATCTTTGCCGACGCCACCGGGATGTCGGAGGGGTCGCTTACGGAGAAGTAGAGTTGCTTCACGGTGTTCGTGCCAGTGAAGAAACGCGCCACAGTATAGGGAATGAGCACGGTGTCGTCGGTGATTTCTGACTGGCCAAAGGTGTCGACTCGCTCGCGAAAAGTGCCCACCACCATGAAAGGTATTCCGCTGAGTTTGATGGTCCGACCTACGGCGGCTTCGGTCGAACCATACATCGTGTTGGCCAGACTCTGGGTGATCACTGCGACTTTGCCGCGGGTCTGGATGTCGTTGTCTTCCAGGAAGCGGCCGGTGAGAGTCTCAAGGTTGCGCACCCAGAAATATTCAGCGGAAACCCCTAAGACCAGCACGTCACGCACCTGACCGCCGGGAATGGTGATTTTCTCGTGGAGCTCGATAATGGGCGAGGAGAAAGCGATGTTCGGAACCTGCTGACGAATGGCGTTCAGGTCCTCGATGGTGATGTAGTCGTTGGCCGACTCTGCGCTGTATATAGCTCCGCCCTGGTATTCGGCAAAGATCATGTTGGCGCCGATGGACTGAATTTGCTGCAGGACGTACTGCTTGCCGGTGAGGCCGATGGTAACGACCAAGATCAACGAAGCTGTGCCGATGACCATGCCAAGGGCGGTCAAAGTGAAACGCACGCGATTGCTGCGGAAGGTCTCGAGCGCAACATTGACGGTTTCACCCAGAACCAGCTTGGGATAGTGCCGCACGCGATTGCCATTGTTTGCCATGCCTACGCTGGTTAGACTAATCCTAAGGCGGTCTGGCTTCAACGATGCAAGCACGTCGCGAGCCTGCGGCGTATCATTGAAGAATGCCGTTTTTGTATCTATGCATCAGTCGCACTCTCGACCAATGATTGTTTGCCTGCACAATACCTATTTGCGCTGGCTGCTCGCTGGAACGGTAGTGTTTGCAGGAGCCCCATGGGCGATGGCTCAACAGAATGTTGGTGAGCTGTTTGCGTCGGATGCGAGCGTGAAGGGCAGCGTAGTGTTGGCGAGCTCGGGGACGAAGGTCATGAGTGGCTCGTCGATTGCGGCGGGCGAGCAAACCGCGACACTCAAGCTGGAACGTGGTGGCAGCCTGTTGATCTGTCCGAGAACCAGCATGGCGGTTACGACTTCGCAGAATGGCCGCCAACTCATGTTCAGCATGAATACCGGTAACGTCGAGATGGATTACCCGATTGGGGCGGCCTCGGACAATCTGCTCACGCCGGACTTTCGCCTGCTGCTTCCCGGGCCCGGGCGATTGCACCTGGCACTGCGGGTCAGCGCGAATGGCGACACCTGTGTACAGTCGCTGGCAGCGAACTCGTCCGCCGTGGTCGTTTCGGAAGGGATGGGCGAAGAGTCGTACCAAGTGAAGCCGAACGAGGCGGTGATTTTCAATGCCGGTCACATCAGTGGGGCCATGCCGACGCATGAGAGCTGCGGATGTCCGAAGCCTCCGCCGACGCAGGTAGCAGAAGTCAAACCTCCGCCGCCGCAGGTAGCAGAGGTCAAGCCTCCGCCGCCTCCAGCCGAAACGCTGAAAATTGATCCGCCTGAGTCGCAGACGCATATGGTGGTGGATGCGCCGTTCATTTATCGAGCGAGCGATCCGGTGGACCTGACGGAGAACGTGGCTCACTTACGGCTGGAAAGCAAGCCAATGGGATTCGAGCCTTCAGTGTTGCCGCCAGCGACGCCAGCCAAGAAGGAGAAGCCTAGCAAATATATTACGGCGGGCACGAGCAAACCCTCCCAGCAAAAGCACGGGTTCTTCTCGAAGATTGGGGCGTTCTTCGCGTCGATATTTCGCTGAAAACCCGCTATTCGCGGTTTCCTTTTCGCTGCCTGGAACCGAGGCTAGCGAAGAGCGATTCCGGTGTTACACTTAAGCCTTCCTTATGAGCGACCAGCCACGTTCGCGGGTGTTTCTTTGGGTATTGCTGGGAGGCGGGGCCTTCTTCCTGTTCCTGCTGGCGGTATTTGCGCTGGTCTATTTCACTGCTCGTACACAGCAAAAAGATTCATTTGCAGGATTTCGCGACAAGATTGCGGTCGTCGATCTCGAGGGTGTCATCCTGTCGCCCAAGGATACTGTTGAGCAGTTGCGCAAGTTTGGTGATGACAGCTCTATCAAGGCGATCGTGATTCACGTAAATTCTCCGGGCGGAGGGGCGGCGGCTTCGGAGGAGATCTATCGCGAGGTGCTCAGAATCCGCGATGTGAAAAAGAAGCGGATTGTGGCTTCAATCGAGACTGTGGGCGCCAGCGGCGCCTACTATGTTTCGTCCGCGACCAATAAAATCTTCGCCGACAACGCTTCGATCGTCGGGTCGATTGGGGTGATTGCCGAGTGGTACAACTACGAAGAGTTGATCAAGTGGGCAAAGCTCAAGGCCATCGTGATGAAAGCAGGCGAATTCAAGGATACGGGCTCTCCCGTGCGGGAGATGACGCCGGCGGAGCGAGCGTATCTCCAGACTCTGATCGACAATATGCACTCGCAGTTTATTACTTCGGTTGCGGCGGGGCGCCGGATGAAGGTGGATGACATTCGTCCTCTAGCCGACGGCAAAGTCTGGACCGGCGAGCAAGCGATCCCGTTGAAGCTGGTTGACCAGATCGGTGACTTTCGAGCTGCCGTGGACGATACCGCCAAGTCCGTGGGAATAAAAGGGGAACCCACGATTGTGCGGCCCGAGAAAGAGCGCAAAAGCGTGCTGGACTTGCTGTTTGGCGACGCGTCCGAGTACCTGCCCGATCCGGCAAAGCTGATGCAGACGAATACCGGTTTCTACTACCTCTGGAAATAGCGCTCTGGTGACGGATATTTGCACGGAAGTGCAACAATAATTTGGACTTGCCAACATTGCTGGAAATCTGAGAGTATCCCAGATGTGCCGGTCGCACGACGGCTCAGGGGCGAACAACCATGACCAAGGCTGATCTGATCGACGAGGTTTCTCGGCTGGCGGAATTAACCCGCAAGGACAGCGAAGTCATTGTAGAAACGATCTTCGAGAGTGTAGTGCGGTCGCTGCGCGCCGGCGACAAGATTGAGATACGCGGGTTTGGCAGTTTCCGAACCCGGCAACGAAAGCCTCGCGTAGGACGGAATCCCAAAACCGGAGATCGGGTAGAGGTTCCCGCCAAAAAAATCCCGTTTTTCAAGCCAAGCAAAGAACTTAAGGACTTGGTGAACAGCTACGTCGAGCCGCCGGCGACACCGGCGCCAGCAGCGGAAGGCGAACATCACTCCTGAAGTCTCGTCCGATCGTGATTTCGAAACCCAGTCGCGTACTGGGTTTTCCGTTGTGCGCTGAGAGGGTGGCTCAACCCAGCTCAAGAAGCCTCCCAGCACATCCCCCCGGCGACTAAAGTCGCTTCGGGAAGACAGAGAAATGAAGAGTTTATGCGGCACGGCTGAGACCTCGCAAGAAGCGCCGAGGCTTTGCATCGGGGTCACCTATTCCGGGCGGATCCCGATGGCCGCCATCATCCTTCCCGTCTTGCCGAATTCGGCGCGATGAGAGAAAAAACACTTGGCTTCGCAGGCGGTGCAGCCGTCGACTACTGAAATGTTCTCGCCGTGTACGCCCGCATCTTGGAGTTGGCGCTTATTTGCCGAGACCAGATCGAGGTGAATTTCGGGACCGCGATCACCATATCCTGGTGCTCGCTGGTTGAGAAACAACAGTGAATAGCGAACGGGAATTGCCTTGGAATCGAAGACTTCCTCAAATAACTCGGCGGCATAGGAGAATTGTGAATCGAACTCTGCCTTAACCTCCGGTCCCACAGAGTAGCAGCACTTGCGGATGCAGGGGCCGATCGCCGCCCGCAGATCGCCCGGATCGCTGCCGAATGTTCGGCGCATCTCGCCCACACCTTTCTCGGCAATGCGGGAGACCGTGCCGCGCCAGCCGGCATGGAACGCACCCACCACGCGCCTTTCCACGTCGGCGGTCAGCACAGGGACACAGTCGGCGGTCTTGACTGCGAGCAAGAGGCCAGGGACGGCAGTGATCATGCCGTCTCCCGTGGGAACGTGGTGAGGCGTGCAGTCGATTCGATGGATGATTGACGAATGGATTTGCCGGTCTTGCGCCAGGGGCCACGCAGTACCGTCGCTATTGAGCGCGCCTAGAGCGCGAAGGAAGAGCTGGCGATTGCCTTCGACATGCTCGTGAGTGTCATGCGACGTGACGCCGAGGTTGAGCGACTTGCCGCCGTAACAGGTCGAGTTTCCGCCGGTGCGCGTGCTAAAACCATGCACCAGCCAAGGGAGATCGGCGAACGCATCGGCACGCAAGACTTTGATATTGACTGAGGCTGCGCGGGTTCGGCGATCTGTTTTTGCAGTGCTTGGCACAGTTTGATTCTAGCTACAATTGAAGGCGAGTGCTTTTGTATTACATCACCGACCGACATGGTTTCGCGGGAACGGAAGTCGACCAGTGCCGCGAGCTGCTGCGACGAATTGCTGAAGCCGCGCATGCCGACGTCGACTACGTACAACTGCGCGAAAAGGACCTCGATCCCGCTGACCTGGAGCTTCTGGCGAGAGAGGCTCTGCACGTGGTCCGCAGTTACTCGAACCACACGAAGTTCCTCGTCAACACGCAAACCGATATTGCACTTGCGATAGGCGCGGATGGTATACACATTCCTGCAGGAGGCCGGTCGTCCATCTGCACCGCGCGCGAACAATGGCCGCGAGAAGCTGGGCAGGAGCCGATTATTGGCGTCTCTGCACACTCTTCTTCTGATCTGCAACAGGCCCAGCTGCACTGTGCCAGTTTCGCGGTGCTTTCTCCCATCTTCGAAAAAGTGGGAGTGCGCGCAAAGGGAATAGGACTGGAGGCATTGCGGCAGGCTTGTGCTGGATCGGGCCTGCCAGTGCTTGCGCTAGGCGGCGTTAATCCTACCAATGCCAAGTCGTGCCTGGATGCGGGAGCGCGGGGAGTGGCGGGAATTCGATTGTTTCAGCAGGGGGATGCGGGTGAGACCGTAAAGCGGTTGCGGCAACTATAGACCGCGGGGCTCCAGACTAAAGAGAGGCCTCATCCGATTGTCCAACCAGCAGACAATAGCCGTCGGGATCGTCGATGCGAAATTCCCTCGGGCATATAGGAAGGATAGCTAATCGGGCCAGCCTTGATACCGCGGGCCAGTAACCCGTCGCGATAGGCAATCACGTCGGAGGCATATAGGTAGAAGAGCACGTCTTGCGCGTCGGGATTCATAGGGCGCGCGCTGCCTGACAGCATCAAGTGCGCTTTGCCATTGCTGATCCAGGCCCAGACCAACTGCCCCTGGCTTTCGAGTGTGTTTCGCGGCTCGAACCCGAGTTTCCGATAGAACTCGATCGATCGTGCCAGGTCTCTGCGACATGAGCAATGGGAACAAGACCGCGTAACGCCATGCGCCATAGGTAACTGCCAACAGCTTAATCGGTTACTTCGCTGGCCAGTTTGCGTAGAATCACATTCACCAACGACAGCACGATCGCGCCAAGAAACGCCCAAAGAAATCCCTCCACGCGAAATCCGGGAGTGAGTAGTGCCGATGCGAGCATCAGCATGAGAGCATTCACCACCCACCAGAACACGCCCAGGGTGAGTATAGTGAGAGGAAGCGTGATGAGCTTCAGGAGCAGCCCGAGGCTAGCATTGATCAGTCCGATCACGACGGCAGCGATCAGCGCAGACTTGAATCCTTCTACATGAAAGCCGGGGACGAGAAACGAGACGACGAGCAAGGCAACCGCGCTTAAAAGCCAGTTCAGCAGAAGACGCATGAGTTTTCTCCGCCAAATAAGAATCGCAGACGTCACCCGATGATACTCGATGCTGCACGCCAAGTGGCGAGTTGAACTGTTTCGCCATTTCCACGTATAACCCTAAGCCAGCTATGAAACGATACTCTAATGTTCTCGCATTCATCCTCGTAGTCGCCAGCTTTTCTTGCGCCCAGCAAGGAGAATCACCGTTGCCGGTCCTGCCCTCCGACGTCCCGAAACAGGCAATGATCTGGATGCTGCTGCTTGACGGGAAGCCCACGGGTCAGAATGCCGTCTGGATCACCTCCGACGGAGCCATCCACGAATTCTTTCAGTTCAACGATCGCGGACGGGGGCCAAAAACGTATTCGACCTATCGTCTCGATAACCTGGGCCTGGTCACGTCCGAGGAGACCAGCGGCGTGGACTACATGAAGAACCCGGTCAAAGAGAGCTTTACCGTGTCCGGCAGCAATGCGAAGTGGAAGAACACCTCCGAGGACGGGCAAGCGGTAAACGCGGCGGGCCGCTTCTACATTGGGCTGAACGGTGGCCCGGCAGGTTCTTATTTGCTGGCAAAGGCACTGTTGAAGAACGGCAGCAAGCTACCCCTCTTACCTGGTGGCGAGGCGGCTTTAGCTGCGCTGAAGACAGTTCCGGTCGAAGCTGGTGGCAAAAAGGTGAGCGCCACCCTCTACCAGATCGAGGGTCTCGACTTCAGCCCTACGTATCTCTGGCTCGATGAACAACACAACGGCTTTGCCGCAGTACAAGGTTCTTCGGGGCTGATTCGCGCAGGGTTCGAAAGCAGCTTCGGAACACTGCAGAAAACGCAGGAAGGGATCGAGTCTGCGCGCGCTGCCACACTGGCCAAACAATTCATTCATCATCCAACCAGCGATCTTGTCGTTAAGAACGTAACGCTCTTCGACTCGATTACCGCAAAGACCATTCCGGGGCAACGCGTCACCGTCCGCGGCGAACGCATTGTCAGCATCGAACCCGAGAACGACCAAGCGACAGCCGCTGGAGCCCAGCTCATCGATGGCAGCGGCAAAATGCTACTTCCGGGCCTATGGGACATGCATCAGCACCTCTTCCCCGACAACGCATTCCTCGACATCGCCGCCGGTATCACTACCATCCGTGACCTCGCGAACTCCATGGATGATCTAGGAAGACTCAACCAGCACATCCTGGCAGGTGAGCAGGTCGGCCCGCGCATCATCATGGCGGGATTCATTGACGGCCCCGGGCCGTACGAAGGTCCGGTGAAAGTACTGGCCGCGACGCCCGAGGAAGCCCGCGAACGCGTGGATCGTTATGCCGATCTAGGCTACGTCCAGATCAAGATTTACAGCTCGGTGAAACCCGAGTTGGTTCCGATTATTGCCGAGGAAGCCCACAAGCGCGGACTGCGCGTCAGCGGGCACGTGCCCTCAGGAATGATCGCCGAACAGTTCATCCGTGACGGCGCGGACGAAATCCAGCATATGAATTTCGTCTTACTGAACTTCTGGCCAGAGGTCAAGGAGACGCGCACTCCGGCGCGCTTTACTGAGCCGGGCAGACGAGCTGCCGGGCTAGACCTGAACTCGTCACAGGTAAACGACTTCATTGCGCTGATGAAGCTGCACCGCACCGTCATCGATCCCACAATGGCAATATGGGAAGCAACTTACAACGACCGGCCAGGCAATATTTCAACTGTAGACACATACATGTTCGACCGCCTTCCGCTGCAAGTGCAGCGCGCGTCTAAGAGCGCAGGCCAGGCGGTGCCCGTACCCGACACTGCGACAGACCAGCTCTATCGTGCCTCATACGCCACCTTCGTGAAGATGGTGAAGAAGCTTTACGACAATGGCATCACTATTGTGGCCGGCACCGATCAGGGTTCCGGCTACGCTCTGCACCGCGAGCTGGAGATTTACAGCCAGGCTGGAATCCCTGCACCGCGAGTGCTGCAGATGGCGACTCTTACGGCGGCACAGGTGATGAAGCGGGACTCGGAGCTCGGCTCGATTGCACAGGGCAAGCTGGCCGACATGATTCTGGTTAATGGCGATCCGACCGCCAATATCACTGACATTCGCAAAGTCGAGGTGGTTGTTAAGGGCGGAGCGGTGATGTATCCCAAGGAGTTGTATCCGGCAGTGGGGATTCGGGCGCAGTAGGCAGGGCCTGGGATAATGACTGACAGAGGTGTCGCGCGCCATGCCTGATGATCTTGCACAGTTCGCGGATTCCAAGTACTTGAGCCTTGAAACATTTCGCAAGACGGGTGCAGGAGTACGCACCCCGGTATGGTTCGCGGAAGCACCGTCATCTCAGGCGCAAGCGACGTTTTACGTCTACACGCTGCCGGATTCGGGGAAGGTAAAGCGGATCCGCAACAATCCCAGCGTTCGCATCGCGCCCTGCAACATGCGCGGCGACGTGCGAGGAGAATGGGTAGGAGCTCGCGCGCGCTTGTGCGCAGACGACGAGGCTGGCAGGGGGCAGGAGTTGCTGGTCGACAAGTATGGCTTAGCCAAACGCATCGGCGATTTCTTCAGCCGGTTGCGCGGCCGCACGCAATGCGTACTGGCGATTGAGGTAACGTAGGAGACAAAGTTGCGGCCACCAGCATGCCTGCTGGTGACCCTCTCTTTTTGAAAAAACCTTAGGCGGAAAGTTTGCGGCGCAATACGCCCGCAATTCCTGCAACAGCCGTACCGAGCATGAGGACGGTGCAAGGCTCGGGAACAGCATTGGCGAACCGCGACGCTAGAATCCGGTCCGCTGCCGTCGTCGGATGTAGATCGTCCCAAAAGAGATACTGGTTCGGACTGCTGCAGGTTGTCAGACTCACCAGGCAGGGCTGGTAAACGTTGGTGAATCCAAAGGCAGCGGGATTCGCTACCACGAAGTGCATGAAACCAAAGGTGTCGAAGTAGGTGACGCCCTTCGGAAGATTGGCTTGCAGCGCCTGATCGAAGGCGAAACCGAAGGCTGTGGCGGAAGGGTCTCCCAAATACGCCGGAGTCAGGCCAAGGTCGGGCATGCCAGGCACGAGAATGTGTTGCGCGCCCGCCAGTCTGAGCGCTCCCACGATGGTGAGAATGTCTGTTACGCCGCGCAGCACCGTGCCGCCGCTGATGAAGTCATCAGGACCTCCCCAGACAATGAACAGCGAAGTCGGCACAATGGCGGAAGGAATCGATCCCAGCGTTGCAACTTCCTGAGTTTCCATTCCGGGCAGGCCGAAGCTGCCGAAGGTTGTCTGCGAGCCGCCGTCGCCCGAGTTGCCGACGCCGGTGGTCGCGCCTCCCCAGGCGAAGCTGGTGAGCGGGGCGTGTAGCATGGCGGCTAGGTACTCAGGAGCAAGCCGGCCGTTGGAGAAGCGGCCGTGGTAGTAGGGAGGCGAAGGCGGAATGGCGCCTTTGCTGAAGGTGAAGATGTTTCCGGTATCGGAGAGGCTGTCACCGTAGACGAACACGTTGGAAAAGGCGCTGGCGCTAGCGAATGGAGTAACAGCCAGCACCATTGCTGCGAGCATGGCCGTGAAGAAACCGACTTTCCGAGCTTGCATCATCATCTCTCCTGAGGTGTCGCCCTGCTAGGCGGTGCGGTTCGAATGCTGGGCACGCGATCGATTGCGCAGCGTGATAGTGAACGGTTGAGATCCAGCGGTCTTCTGGAATTGCGATCAGCCAGCCTTTGTCACCGCGGAGCCCCACTCCCAAGGCCGGCCAAGTGCTGCAAGTATACTGCCAATCGCGAAGCTCTCGCTTTACGGGCAGAAGGTTAGCTTCCGGTAGGAACCACGCTCTTCGTTTCGACCATCAGCATCACAGTCCGTTGCGGAGCACGGGGGCGATGCATTACGCCTTTGGGGATTACGACTCCTTGCCGCGGACGGAGCTCGAGGGTGCGATCTTCCAGATCGATGAACAGACGTCCTTCGACGACGTAGAAGAACTCATCTTCTTTCTCGTGCTTGTGCCAGTGGTATTCGCCTTCGACGACTCCCAAGCGCACAACGGAATCGTTCACTTCACACAACGTTTGGTTAAACCACTTGTATGTGCTGGCATCGGCGACAGCCTTTTCGTCGATGACCTTCAACGCGGGGAAGAGAACGTTCAGCCGGGTTTCGTAGGGGAATTCTTTCAGCTCACCCATGATGGCTCCTGATGATTCACATAGGCACAAAATGTTAGGTGCTTCCAAGGCGGCGTTTGTCACCAAAATGTGAACGGGCTAGCCGCGCAGGAAATCCAGCGCGGTCTTCGCAAACTGCTCAGATTTGTCCATGAAGATGGGGCCGTGCGAGCCGCCAGGGACGATCCAGAGCGCGGAGTTGGGGATCGCGCGGTACATCTCGACCGAAATTTCGACCGGGTAGAGAAAATCCCGGTCGCCCTGCACGATCAGGGTGTGCGCGCGAACTGTTGCGAGATCGGCGGGTGTGAAGTTCATGTCGTGGTAGCTGTCTTTCAGCGAATGAGCCCACTCCCACAAGGCGCGAATCTGCTGGTCCCCGAGATGATGGCGCTTGCGCATCGTCTCCCACTCGGAAGCAGGCTGGTCGTCAGGCGCTGGAATAGCGGCCATGACCTTGCGGGCCTGCTCGGGGAAGTACAAGGTCGAGCTGACCACGACCATCGCTTCAACGCGCTCGGGCTGCAAGGTCGCCATGTGCAGCAGGACGTTGCCACCCATGCTGACGCCGACGGCTTTGCAGCGTTGAATAGCGAGGAGGTCGAGCAGAGCCAGCGTGTCGAGCGCGCACTGGCGATGCCTGATGGTCGGCTGATCGTTGCTCGAACTCCCATGCCCGCGGGCATCGGGAATGATCAATCGGTAGTCGCGCTCGAAGTGCTCGCGACCGGCGTAGGCCCAGTCGGCATGGCATCCGGTGCCACCGTGGAGCAGGAGCAGCGGCATGCCCTCCCCGCGAAGTTCGTAGTGGAGCGAGATGCCGTTGAGAATGACTGAGGATTCGGTCGGCTCAGGCATCGATCAAGGATATCTCAGACTGACCAACATGAAGCGCGCGGAACCTGAATTCATAGTTTGCGTGGACAACAGTGAATATCCGACCTCGCTAGAGCTGCGCAAGCTATATTCAGGTCCTCGCCGACCAAGCAGCGGCGAAAGCATTAGCAGTCTGGGGTTCTCTTATTTGGTCCAGACGTACTGAAGCCGCGGCTTGAAGACCTCAATGAGATAGATGCCTTTGGATTCCGAGCCTGGCAGTTTGCTTCTCCCAGGGGACGGGCTTGGTGGGCGTCTTCGGCGTAGCGAGGAGGAGACCGGGCCTGTAGCAAGCATAACCAAAACCAAAAAAAGGAAACGACCACCAAGGTCTCTCTGGATGGCCGTTAATTCATGTTGAGCCCGTTTTGCAGGGGTGAGCGCAGCGGGAGCCTGCACGCGAAATCCTGAGCGGAGCGAAGGAACACCAAGGAAGAGGCCGCTCGCTTATCGCGAACGGCCTCTATTTATGTCGGCGACGACCTACTCTCCCATGCACTTTCGCGCACAGTACAATCGGCCCGGCGTGGCTTGACTTCCGTGTTCGGGATGGGAACGGGTATTTCCCACGCGGTAAAATCACCGGCTTCGTTGACGTGGGCTCGGTTAGGGCGAACCACTCGGCCTCCAGCGTAGTGTCACGCAGGACCTGGTACGTCGATCTTGAGGGCGCTTGCGGGGTCTGAGCCGCAGCCGAAATCCCGAGCTTTTTGTGTGAGGGATCTCAGGGGCTAAAGCCCGAATCCTTGGAGGGCTGGTCTACAACACGATTGAAGTCGTGCCCTGAGGCAATATTCCCTTTCAAAAGCTTCAGCGCCAATATCAAAGAACCTTCGCCTGACGGCTGGGGCTAAAGCCCCTGTTCAGAGAGAGGGTGTCTGCACGGCCAAAGCCGTACCTTTTCAAAAAATCGGCACCTGATGCACGATTGCGGGCGTGCTCCAACCGATCTTGCCCGAGCTCCATGGTCGGACGATCTTTCACAACTGAATAGCATCAGGAAAACTAATTGTGGACTTTGCCGGCACAGCCGAAGCCGTGCCCTGAGCTTTCGCAAAACGCGGGCCTGAAAGGCCCGCACCACCAAAGCGCCCACTCAAGGCGACGGGTGTCGAATGTTCGAATCAACGACACCCTGCACGCTCCCCTGCAATGCTGGCAATTTCTCCAGCAAGGCCCATTTTCCGCCGAGTTTTGCGGGTTTTATGGGAGGAGGTGACGCCAAGTAAATTTTATGGTCAAGCCGAACGGGCGATTAGTACTGGTAAGCTACATGCATTACTGCACTTTCACATCCAGCCTATCAAACACGTAGTCTTCGTGTGCCCTTCGTTTCCCTTACGGGTTGGGAGATCTCATCTTGAGGAGTGCTTCACGCTTATATG
>Ga0306922_10000058_pt1 | contig 69838 bp, 64 predicted proteins | sample sta12Cox44000082_FD_203758 | JGI IMG/M metagenome (GOLD analysis project Ga0306922, IMG submission 203758) | Lab enrichment of tropical soil microbial communities from Luquillo Experimental Forest, Puerto Rico - statoxic.12C.oxic.44.000.082 (v2)... | ecosystem: Environmental > Terrestrial >... | reverse complement strand
CCGCGGACCACCGCCGCAATTATCGCGAGCTCATGTTCCGCTCGACCGAGGCGATGTCGAAATACATTTCCGGCGTCATCCTTTACGACGAGACGATCCGCCAAAACGCCAAGGACGGCACGCCGCTTGTCAAGCTGATCGAAAAGAGCGGGGCCATACCCGGCATCAAGGTCGACAAGGGCACCAAGCCGCTGCCGTTTTCACCGGGCGAGGTAATCACGGAGGGGTTGGATGGGCTGCGCGAGCGCCTCGTCGAGTATCGCGGGCTCGGCGCCAAGTTCGCGAAATGGCGCGCGGTGATCGACATCGGGCCGCAAATCCCGAGCTACGCCGCGATCATGACCAATGCCCACGCGCTCGCCCGCTATGCCGCGATCTGTCAGGAGGAAGGCATCGTGCCGATCGTCGAGCCGGAGGTGCTCATGGACGGCGATCACGACGCCGACCGCTGCTACCTGATCACGGAATGGATGCTCAAAACCGTGTTCGAGCAGCTCTACTATCAGAAGGTCGCGCTCGAAGGCATGGTGCTCAAGCCCAACATGGTGGTCGCCGGCAAGAAGGCGAAGAAGCGCGCTGGCGTCGAGGAGGTCGCAGAAAAGACGGTGCGGCTGCTCAAGGCCTGTGTGCCCGCGGCTGTGCCCGGGATCGCGTTCCTCTCCGGCGGCCAGTCCGACGAGGAGGCAACCGCCCATCTCGATGCCATCAACCGGCTCGCCGGCGGCTGCCCGTGGCGAATCACCTTCAGCTATGGCCGCGCGCTGCAGGCGGCGCCGCAGAAGGCTTGGGTAGGCAAGAGCGAGAACGTCGCCGCGGCGCAGCGCGCCTTTACGCACCGCGCCATGATGAACGGCCTCGCCAGCCTTGGGCAGTGGAAGCAGGACCTGGAGAAGAAGGCGGCCTAGGAGGAATGCCGCAGATTCGGCAGTAATTCCGTAGGCCTTTACCGTCTCGTAGGGGCTGAGCGGTTACAAATGCCGCCTTTCCGCCCGATTGCGGGGGCAACCGATCTGCAATGGCGTTTCGAGGCCAAGTCAGTGAAGCGCGGCGCCCCGCGCCGCGCCTGTATCTCGTGATTCCGCAGCAGCTTGCGGGGCATGCGGACCTTCTCGCCCAAGCGCTCGGCGCGGGTGTGGCCGCGGCTCTCGTGTATCTGCCCGACGCCGACCAGCGCACGCAAATCGATCAGGTCAAGGCGGTTGCGCCGTGCGTGCAGGAGCGCGGCGTGGCGCTGCTTTTGGCCGAGCACCCCGAGCTTGCCGCTCCGACCGGCGCCGATGGCGCGCATCTAAACGGGATCGAAGCGCTCAAGGCGGTGCTGCCGGCGCTCAGGCCGGCGCGCATTGCCGGCTGCGGCGGGCTTGCGACCCGGCACGATGCCATGCTCGCCGGCGAAGCCGGCGCCGACTACGTCATGTTCGGCGAGCCGGAACCGAGCGGCCATCGGCCTTCCTTCGGCGCAATCATCGAGCGGGTCGCCTGGTGGGCGGAGGTGTTCGAGTTGCCATGCGTGGGATTCGCCGCCTCGCTCGACGAGGTGAATCCGCTCGCTAGTGCCGGTGCCGATTTCGTGGCGCTCGGTGATTGGGTGTTTGCAGATGCGCGCGGGTGTGCTGCGCCCGTTGCCGACGCGGCGCGGCAGCTCGCCATCACGGATCCCGTTGCATGAGCATGCGGCACGCAGCCGGCGCCATTGCACTCGGTCTAATCACGCTTTGCGCCGGATCGGCCGCGGCCCAGACGCCGATGCAACTCACGCCGCCCGCGCCGCGAGCCGCCCCGGAGCCGGCGGCGAAGCCCGCGCCGCGCAAGCCCGCGCCGGCGCCGGTCAAGCCGAAGGCTGCGGCGCCGGCACCAACGGCTCCGGCGCCCACCGCATCGCACGGCAACATCGATCCGGCCTATGGCGCCTACCAGCGCGGCTACTACATGACCGCGTTTGCGATCGCGACCCGCCGCGTGGAGGAAGCTGGCGACGTCAAGGCGATGACCCTGCTGGGCGAGCTTTACGCCAACGGCTGGGGCGTCGAGCGCGACGACACCAAAGCAGCGGAGTGGTACCGGCTCGCCGCCGACCGCGGCGACCGTCAGGCGATGTTCGCGCTCGCCATGTTTCATCTCGGCGGCCGCGGCGGCGCTGCCAATCGTGAGCAGGCGGCAAAGCTTCTCGCCAGCGCCGCCAAGCTCGGCCACGCTCCCGCCGCTTACGACCTCGGCCTGCTCTATCTCGAGGGCCAAATGTTCCCGCAGGATTTTACCCGCGCCGCCGAACTGTTCACGGTCGCCGCGCAAGCCGGGATCCCGGAAGCCCAATACGCGCTCGCCACGCTCTACAAGGAGGGCCGCGGCGTGACGAAGGATCCCGCCGAGGCGGCGCGCCTTCTCGCCGCCGCCGCGCTCGGCGACAACACCGATGCGCAGGTCGAGTACGCGATCGCGCTGTTCAACGGCACCGGCGTCGCCCGCAACGAACAGGGCGCGGTGGCGCTGTTGCAGAAAGCGGCGCGCAAGGGCAGTCCCATCGCTCAGAATCGCCTCGCCAACATCCTGGCGATCGGGCGCGGCGTTGCAGCCGATCCCGTCACCGCCATCAAGTGGCACATCGTCGCCAAGGCGGGCGGCGTCGGCGACATTCCGCTCGATACCTTCATGCAAAAGCAGACACCCGAGATCCGCGCGGCCGGCGAAAAGGCCGCCAAACCTTGGCTCGACACGCTCAAGGAACTGCGCGACTCGCGCTCTTGACGCGATCTCTCCTGGAGGGCAGAGCCTGCGCCGCCATGCTCCGCTCCGCGCTGCTCAACGTCATGATCAAGGCCGTGCACAAGGCCGGCCGCATGCTCAAGCGCGACTTCGGCGAGATCGAGCAGCTGCAGGTGTCGCTCAAGGGGCCGGCCAATTTCGTGAGCGCCGCCGACCGCCGCGCCGAGGAAATCCTGCACGCCGAGCTCGAGCGCGCGCGCCCGGGTTACGGTTTCGTCGGCGAGGAAGGCGGCGTGCGCGAAGGCAGCGACAAGACGCATCGCTGGATCGTCGATCCGCTCGACGGCACGCTCAATTTCCTGCACGGCATTCCCCACTTCGCGATCTCGCTGGCGCTCGAGCGGGAAGGGACCATCGTCGCCGGTCTCGTCTACAATCCGGTGAGCGACGAGCTGTTCAGCGCCGAGCGCGGCAAGGGCGCGTTCCTCAACGACCAGCGGCTGCGGGTCGCATCGCGCAAACGGCTCGCCGACGCAGTCGTCGCCTGCGCGCTACCGCATCCCGGGCGCGGCGACGTTTTGCTAACGCGCAACGAGCACGCGGCGGTCCAGGACAAGGTCGCAGGATTGCGCCGGTTCGGCGCGGCCGCGCTCGATCTCGCCTGGGTCGCGGCCGGACGCGTCGACGCCTATTGGGAGCGCGGGCTCTCACCCTGGGACATGGCGGCCGGCATCGTGCTGGTGCGCGAGGCCGGCGGCTACGCGACCGACCTCGGGGGTGGCGAGGCGATGCTCACCACCGGCGGCATCGTCGCCGGCAACGACGCAATCCACCGCGAGCTGCTGCGGGTCGTACAGGCTGCAGGGAGGATGTGACCCCTCGGTGTCGTCCCGGCCGAGCGAGAGCAGCGAGCGAGAGCCGGGACCCAGTAATCACCTGACCTCTCGGTTCGCGAGGACATCGATTACTGGGCGCCCGCTTGCGCCGGGGCGACAGAATGGCGGCCGCTGGGTTCCGTCCGCCGCGCCGCTGCCTTATTCTGAGCGGAATTTGCCGCCGATCGCATCGCCATGGCGCAGGACATCGATCCCTTCAAACTTTCCTCGCCCCGGATTTTTCTCGTCCGGATGGGGATGTTTCTGACCATTTGCGTGCTCGTCGCGATCGTTATCTACAAGCAAATCTGGACCGCGTTCCTCGCCAATCCGGTCCTCAACGCAATCATCATCGGTGTACTCCTCTATGGCATTGCGCGCGCCTTCGGGCTCGTCATCCGCCTGTTCCCCGAGATTGAGTGGGTGAACAGCTTCCGGCTTGCCGATCCCGGGCTTGCCGTCGAGCGGCCGCCGGTGCTGCTGGCGCCGATGGCCGTGCTGCTGCGCGACCGCATCGGCAGTATGGCGATCTCGGCGCAAATGATGCGCGGCATCCTCGATTCGATCGCGGCGCGTCTCGACGAAGCGCGCGACATGTCGCGCTACATGACCGGACTGTTGATCTTCCTCGGCCTGCTCGGGACATTTTGGGGCTTGATCGAGACGGTCACATCGGTGGGCGGCGTCATCAACAGCCTCAAGCCAGGCGGCGACGCCGCCTCGATCTTCGATTCGCTGAAAGACGGTCTCGCCGCGCCGCTCAGCGGCATGGGAATCTCGTTTTCATCCTCGCTGTTCGGATTGGCCGGTTCCCTCGTTCTGGGATTTCTCGACCTGCAGACCAGTCAGGCGCAGAACCGCTTCTACACCGAGCTTGAGGATTGGCTCTCCACCACCGTGCGCGATCTTGGCATCGAGCGCGAAGCGCCGGGAATTGCCCCGTTCGCGGGCGCGGTGCCGGGCGACCTGAAGCTCTCGATCGAGCGTTTGCGCGAGGCGATCGCCGACGGCGGGCCGCATCGCGCCTCCACCACGGCGATGGCCAATCTCGCCGAAGCCATCCAGGGCCTGGTTCACCACATGCGCACCGAGCAGCAGATGATCCGCGACTGGGTCGATTCCCAGGCGCAACAGCATCGCGACATCCGCCGGCTGCTGGAAATCCTGGTGCGGGAAAACGTGAACAAATAAACGCCATGGCTCTCGCTCGCGCCCGCCGCGACGGCGGCATGAATTACTGGCCGGGATTCGTCGACGCGCTGTCGACCCTGATCCTCGGCATCATTTTTCTGCTGAGCATCTTCGTGATCGTGCAGTTCTATCTCACGCAAGAGGTCACCGGCAAAGACACGGCGCTGAGCCGCCTCAATGCTCAGATTGCCCAGCTCACCGAGTTGCTCTCGCTGGAGAAGACCGGCAAGCTCGATCTCGAGGAGCAACTCGTCCAACTACGCTCCACGTTGACCACAGCCGAAGGCGAGCGCGACCGCTACCGCGGACTTTACGAAGGCGCCGGTGGCGGCGCGGCGGAAGCACAGGGCAAGGTCAACGAGCTTAGCGGCCAGATCGACGCGGAAAAACGGCTGACCGCGCGCGCTCTCGCCCAGGTCGAGGTACTCAATCAGCAGATCGCCGCGCTGCGGCGCCAGCTCGCCGCGCTCGAGAGCGCGCTCGACGCATCGGAAAAGAAGGACAAGGAATCGCAGACGCGGATCGCCGATCTCGGTCAGCGGCTCAACGTGGCGCTTGCCCAACGCGTGCAGGAATTGTCACGTTACCGCTCCGATTTCTTCGGCCGCCTGCGCGCGATCCTCGGCAATCGTCCCGACATTCGCATCGTCGGCGACCGCTTTGTGTTCCAGTCGGAAGTATTCTTCGACACCGCCAAGGCCACGCTCGACAAGCCGGAGGGGCGCGCCGAGCTCGACGGTCTCGCCACCGCGCTGCTGGAACTTGAGAAAAAGATTCCCGGCGAGATCGCCTGGGTGCTGCGCGTCGACGGACATACCGACGTGCGCGGGATCAATAGCCCGCAATTCCGCAACAACTGGGAGCTTTCCGCAGCGCGGGCGATCTCGGTCGTGCAATATCTCATCGCCAAGGGCGTCTCGCCGCAGCGCCTCGTCGCCGCGGGCTTCGGCGAATTCCAGCCGATCGACACGGACAAAACCGAAGAAGCCTATGCCCGCAACCGCCGCATCGAGCTGAAGCTGACGGAGCGGTGAGCGGCTTTTCCTTCACGCTGCGGCGGTACAATCCCGCCGATGAGGATGCCGCCATCGAGCTGTGGCGGCGCACCTGGCAGCTCGCCTATCCGCAACTCGATTTCACGGCAAGGCTTCCCTGGTGGCGCCAGCGCTGGCGCGACGAGCTCGTGCCCGTCGCGACGATCACGGTCGCGGAGGCTGCCGGGACCCTGATCGGCTTCGTCACTGTCGATCCGAAAAGTTTCGATCTCGATCAGATCGTAGTGGCGCCGGAAGCCTGGGGCACGCCGGTCGCCGCGGCACTCATTGTCAGCGCCAAGCAGATATCGCCGCAGGGACTCGACCTGCACGTCAACACGGACAATGCGCGCGCGATCCGCTTTTACGAGAAGCAGGGCTTCGTCATCTCGGGCCAGGCGATCAACTGGCGCTCCGGCGCGCCGGTGCACAAGATGAGCTGGCGGCCGCGTGGCGGCGCGCAGATGACGGAGGACGGAGGACAGACGGCCGAGGGCAGGGTTTAGTTTGATCGGTGATTGCTAATGATGACTCGCCGCATCGTCATGGCCGGGCTTGTCCCGGCCATCCACGCCTTGCTTGGATAAGAAACGAAGACGTGGATGCCCGCGACATCAGCGCGTTTACGCGCGTCTTTGACGCGCTATGCGCGTGCATGACGGTCAACAGGCCACGCTGTTTGGTATTACGCCGCCTCGAACTGGAGGCGGGCGAGGCGCGCGTAGAGGCCGCCGGCGGCGACGAGCTTGCCGTGCGTGCCGTGCTCGACGATCTGACCGGCCTCCATCACGAGAATTCGGTCGCAGGAGAGCACCGTTGCCAGCCGGTGCGCGATCACCAGCGTGGTGCGGTCCTGCATGAGATGCTCGAGCGCGGCCTTCACCAACCTCTCGCTCTCCGCGTCGAGCGAGGATGTCGCTTCGTCGAGGAGCAGCAGCGGCGCTTCGCGCAGGATCGCGCGCGCAATGGCGATGCGCTGGCGCTGGCCCCCCGACAAAGTCACCCCCCGCTCGCCCAAGAGAGTCTCGAATTTCTGCGGCAGCCGGCTGATGAACTCCGAGGCGAGCGCGAGCTCGGCCGCGCGCTCGACCTGCGCATCGCTCGCCTGCGGCTGGCCGAATTGGATGTTGTCGCGCACCGACGCAGCAAAAATCACGGCATCCTGCGGCACCAACGCGATGCGCGCCCGCAGCGCCTGCGGATCGACCTCGATGAGCGGCGCGCCGTCGAACCGGATCACACCCGAGATCGGGTCATAGAAGCGCAGGATGAGATGAAAGATGGTGCTCTTTCCCGCGCCCGACGGCCCGACGATGGCGACCTTTTCGCCGCGCTTGATTTCGAACGACAGGCGATCGAGCACCAGAATTTCCGGACGGCTCGGATAGGCGAAGCTCACATCGGCAAAGGCAATTTCTCCGCGCGGCGGCTGCGGGAGCGGCAACGGCCGTGCCGAAGGCACGATCGCGGACTGCACGTTCAGGATTTCGAACAGCCGTTCGGCCGCGCCGGACGCCTGCGAGATCTCGCCCCACACCTCCGAGAGCTGGCCTAGGCCGGTGGCGGCGAGCACCGCATAAAGCACGAACTGCGAGAGGCGCCCGCCGCTCAAATGCCCCGCCAGCACGTCCTGAGCGCCAACCCACAGCACCACGACGACGCTGGCAAACACCAGGAAAATCGCAATCGCGGTGAGGATCGCGCGCGCCTGGATGGAATCGCGCGCCGCCACAAAAGCGCGCTCGACCGCGGCGCCGAACCGCGACTTGGCAAGCTGCTCGTTGGTGAAGGCTTGCAGCACACGCACCGCGCCGATCAGCTCGGATGCATAGGCCGACGCGTCGGCCAGCGTGTCCTGCGCCGCGCGCGAGCGCCGCCGCACCGCGCGGCCGAAGCCGTAAAGCGGCAGCACGATCACCGGTATCGCCGCCAGCACGAACGCCGAGAGGCGCGGGCTCGTCACCACCATCATGATGGCGCCGCCGGCGAACAGGACCAGGTTGCGCAACGCAACCGAAACCGACGCGCCGACCGCGGCCTTGATCTGCGTGGTGTCGGCGGTGAGCCGGGATGTGAGCTCGCCGGTCTTGGCCGCATCGAAGTAACCCGGCGACAGAGAAACGAGATGGCCGAACACGTCCTCACGCAGGTCCGCCACGATCCGCTCGCCGAGCGTGGTGACAAGGTAGAAGCGCGCGGCGCTGGCCAGCGCCAAAACCGCGACGATCGCGATCATCACGGCGAAGTAGTTGTCGATGAGGGTAACGCTTTCGCGGGAAAAACCCAGGTCGATCATGCGCCGCACGGCGATGGGAACGACCAGCGTGGCGACGGCGGCGAGCAACAACGCAATCAACGCCGCGATCGCCCGCATCCGGTAGCGCGCGACGTAGGGCAACAGCGCGAGGAGTGGCCGCAGCCTGCGCTTGCCGGCGCGCGCGGGCGCAGCCGCGATGTCAGGCTTCTCGGCGCCGCTTTCGCTGGCGCGCGCGGCGTCTCGCTCCGCGACGTTCATCAGCGCTCCAGGCCGTGTTTGTGGCTTGTTGGCCAAGCCGTTGCGACAATGCCCGGTCGGGCCGCGAGTGGCAATCGGGCCGCTGCTTGTCTCACCGGCAGGCCTGCGTTATAGAGCCGCGACCTAAGTGGCGTGCACCCTTGAGGCCAGTGCCGCGAACCCGAAGTTCGCACGATCGGGCGGCAAGGGTATTTGCGAACTTCGGGTTCAAAGCGGCACTAGAATCATAAAGTTGCTAGTGTCCCTTTGATTCCGAAGTTCGCATCGAGACCGCCGCGAGCACGTGCGAACTTCGGAATCGGGACACTAGCGCCCAACGAACAAATTCAGGACAGCTGCAATGAAGCCCGACATTCATCCCGAATATCACACGGTCAAGGTGGTGATGACCGACGGCACCGAATTCACCACCCGCACCACCTGGGGCAAGCCGGGCGACACGTTGCATCTCGACATCGACCCGAAGTCGCATCCGGCCTGGACCGGCGGCCAGCAGCAGCTGGTCGACCGCGGCGGCCGCCTCTCCCGGTTCCAGAAAAAGTTCGCCGGTATCGGCCTCAAGAAATAACGCCAGCGCTCATCCGTCCGTTGTCATGGCCGGGCTTGTCCCGGCCATCCACGTCTTTGCCGCACCAAGAAGACGTGGATGCCCGGCAGCGCAGACAAGTTTACGCAGTCTGCGCAAGCTTGACTGCGTTGCCGGGCATGACGCACCGTTGGGGCTGCTATCACTCCGGTTCGAAGGCCGCGCGCAGCAGGCCGAGCTGCCGCTCGACCGGATTGCTGCGGGTCGTGCGGGTGACCGGCGCGTGGATTGTCGCATCGAGCCGGCGCACGGCCCGCTGCAGCGACTTGGAACGCTCGACGAGAGTGCGCAGGCGCTCCGGCAACAACGCGATGTTCTGCTCGTCGGCATAGTCGCCAGCCGCAAGCTTGACCTTGGCTTTTTCCCTGCTGGCCTGGGCGAGCGACATTTCGCCCTCCTTGACCGCGCGATGCAGCAGCAGCCACGACGCGAGCTGCATGAGCCGGGTGGTGAGCCGCATGCTCTCGGTCGCGTAGGCGAGTGCGGCGGTGCGGGGAAGCTTCTTGGATTCACGCCGGCCCGCTCCGTCGAGATAGGCCGCGGTCTCCTCGACCAGCATCATCCCATCGCGAAACAAGTCGGCGAATGCCTGGGACCCCGCGACCCGTTCCGCAAAGGATACCGGGCTGACCGATTTCTCCGGCATCGATAACGCCTCCCGCTACGCTTACGATCTTGGTCTTGCGCCAGCCCATGGCGAGAGGGAAATGATCGCGCAGGGGACATGACCTGTCCAGCGACGGGTCAGTAAAGCTGCCGACATAGTTGCCGCGCGATGATCGCGATACCGCGGCGGATACCGCTGTCCGAAAATGGGACAGAAAAAAGCCGCCGTTGCCGGCGGCTTTAAAGTTAACAGGGAGGCGTCAAACAGAGTGGACAGGAGCCACTCAGTGTCCAGAAGATGGACGCGCCCAGTAAACAACGGGAAAGCTTAACAACGTCTTAAGGTTTTTTAATTTTTTCTTGGCGGCCGCGAGGGGCGAATCGGTGCTCGCGATCGCGTTGTAGCGACGGCGTTGGTCATTTCTCGTCATGCCTGGGCTTGACCTGGGCATCCAGCAAGAAAAAGCGCTTTGATGGATTGCCGGGTCACCAGCGCGTTTACGCGCGTCTTCGACGCGCTATGCCCGGCAATGACGACCTGTTATTATTTCTTGAAGAACTGATCGGCAACCCCGCGCGATGCCTGCTTACTCGTTATCGCCGCCTCCAGCCGTGCGATCTCCTCTTTCAGCAGCGTAATTCGCTCCTGAAGCTCCTTGATCGAGAGCAGCGCGAGATCCTGCCCGATCTCGTGGACGATCTTTTTCTTCGGGCGGTCGTCTTCGTCAATCGCCGGCATTCTTCGCCTCCGCTCGCCGGCGGTGAAAATAGCGCCGGGCACGGCCGTTGTCACATGCTGTCGGTGCCACTAAGAAAGCGCGTTGCCGAGCGGCAGCGCCCTAATCTGAGATTCCATCTTGATGCCATTCACGCTGCGTCGCGCCACGGAGGCAGATGCGAATGAGATCGCTGAGGTCTTTTTCGCATCGTATCGCCTGCTGACATTTCTGCCGATGCTGCACACCATCGAGGGACATCAGCGGTTTGTCGCCAACATGATGCTGAAACAATGCGCCGTGACGGTTGTTGAGGATGACACCGGCATCATCTCGTTTCTCGCCCGGCACGGTGAAGAAGTGCGGCAGCTTTATACGCGGCCTGATCGCATCGGCGGGGGAGCTGGAACACGGCTCATCGAGGCGGCGAAGTCGAGCGGCGTCGCGGCCCTTGAACTATGGTGCTTCCAGGCCAACTCACGCGCACGGCGTTTTTACGAAGCGCGCGGCTTTTGCGCCATCCGCTTCACGGACGGCGCGGACAACGAGGAGCGCACGCCCGACGTCCGCTATCGCTGGGAACGGTCCTTGAATTACGACACTGCCGAGCGGTCCAGAATGAGGCAAAGCTGACTGGATTACTGCCTACGGCGCGAACCGAGGATCTCCGATGTCTTCATTGCCGGCCCAGATGACCGTGATCGCGATCCGCGCGCCGGGCGGACCCGAGATGCTGGTGCCGGAACAGCGCGCGGTGCCGCAGCCCGGGGAGCGTGAGGTGCTGGTGAAAGTGGCCGCGGCCGGCGTCAACCGGCCCGACGTGATGCAGCGGCAAGGTTTGTATCCTCCGCCGAAGGGCGCGACCGACATTCCCGGTCTGGAAATCGCCGGCGAGGTGGCGGCGCTGGGCGCCGGCGTTCAACGCTGGAAGCTCGGCGACAAGGTGATGGCGCTCGTGGTCGGCGGCGGCTATGCCGAATATTGCCTCGCCCACGAAAGCCACGCGCTGCCGGTGCCAGCCGGATTAACTCTTGTCGAAGCCGCGGCGATTCCGGAAACCACCTTCACCGTCTGGCACAACGTGTTCGAGCGCGGCCGGCTGCAACGCGGCGAGACTTTGCTGGTGCACGGTGGCTCCTCGGGTATCGGCACCACCGCGATCCAGCTTGCCAAGGCGTTCGGCGCGCGCGTGATCACCACCGCCGGCTCCGCGGAAAAGTGCGACGCGTGCCGCCGGCTCGGCGCTGACGTTGCCATCAATTACAAACAGGATGACTTTGTCGCGGCGACCAAAGCTGCGACGAACGGCAAGGGCGCCGACGTCGTGCTCGACATGGTCGGCGGCGACTACATCGAGCGCAACTACGAAGCCGCGGCGGTCGAGGGGCGCATCGTGCAGATCGCTTTCCAGGGCAGCCCGAAGGCGACCGTCGATTTCCGCCGCATCATGCTCAAGCGCCTCACCCACACCGGCTCGACCTTGCGCGCCCGCTCGATCGAGGACAAAGCGGCGATCGCGCGCGCGGTGGAAGCGCACGCGCTGCCGCTCGTCGCGGCGGGCAAGGTCAAGCCGGTGATCGACAGCACCTTTCCACTCAGCGAGGCGGCCGCGGCGCATTCGCGCCTGGAGGCCAGCGCGCATATCGGCAAGATCGTGCTTACAAATTCTTGAATTCGTTTGGATATTTTGGCTTGGCGCGCTGACGCAAAAGCGTGCGGCCGCCGGCCTATTCACGTGCGGGGGTCGCGAAAACGACGCAAAGTTGGCTAGCGTCAATCACTCGCGAAAACTGCGGCAATCCGGGCGAAGCTCGGCAGGGGGATCGACAGGGGTGGGGCTGCGCGGACGCTGCCTGAATTGCATTGCCGGCCTGGCAACGCTGCTGGCCATGATCGTGGCCGGCAAGGCGCCGGTGCACGCGCTCGAGTCGATCAACGTGACCACCGACGCGCCGGCGATCGACCTCACCGACGCCGCGGAGCGGCATCGCACCGACGGCGACCGCATCCTCGTTTCGGCGGCGCCAGGACCCGACGGAATCATCCGCCGCATGGACGTGCGCGCGCGCGAAGGCAACACCAACTGGGCGGTGTTCGCGCTCACCAATTCCGGCAACGAACAGATCGAGCGGCTGATCGTCGTGCCGCACTACCGCATGGTGGGCTCGGGCGTGTTCTGGCCCGATCTCGGCCGCTCGCGCGTGGCCAGCATCACGTCGAGCGGCGAGCGGCCCGAGCGGCAGGACAACCCGACCGCCGACATCTTCCGGATCATTCTCGATCCGGGAAGCGTGATGACCTACGTGCTCGAGCTGCGCAGCGACCAGCTCAACCAACTCTATCTGTGGGAGCCCGAGGCCTACAAGGACAAGGTCAACAGCCTCACGCTCTACCACGGCATCGTCATCGGCATCGCAGGACTGCTGGCGCTGTTTCTGACCATCCTGTTCGTAGTCAAGGGCAGCGTGATGTTTCCCGCCGCCGCCGCGCTGGGCTGGGCGGTGCTGGTCTATATCGGTTTCGACTTCGGTTTCTGGGGCCGCGTGTTCGGGCTGTCCGCCGACTCCGAGCAGATCTGGCGCGCCTCCGGCGAGGCGATCCTGGCGGCGACCCTGGTGGTGTTTCTCTTCGCCTATCTTAACCTCAACCGCTGGCACGTCCGCTACGCCCACATCACCATCGGCTGGCTTGCGTTTCTCGCAGCCCTCGTCGCGCTCGCGCTCTACGAGGCGCCGATCGCGTCCGGGATCGCGCGCATTTCGCTGTTTGCCGTCGCGCTCGCCGGCTTCGGCCTCGTCGTCTATCTGTCGCTGCACGGCTTCGATCGTGCGGTCTTATTGATTCCCACCTGGCTGTTGCTGGTGATGTGGGTGATTGCCGCGGCGTTTGCCGTCACCGGCGTGATCACCAACGACATCGTCGGCCCTGCTTTGCTCGGCGGCCTGGTGCTGATCGTGATGCTGATCGGCTTCACCGTGATGCAGCACGCCTTTGCCGGCGGCGTCACGCACGGCATCGTCTCCGACGTGGAACGGCGCGCGCTCGCGCTGACCGGCGCCGGCGACATGATCTGGGACTGGGACGTGTCGGGCGACAAGGTTTTCACCAGCCCGGAGACGGAGGCCCTGCTGGGGCTCAAGCGCGGCTCGCTCGAGGGCCCCGCGGCGCGCTGGCTCGACGTGCTGCATCCGCTTGACCGCGACCGCTTCCGCGCCGTGCTCGACAGCATGCTCGATCAGCGCCGCGGCCGTTTGAGCCAGGACTTCCGCCTGCGCAGCGCCGACGGCCATTATCTCTGGTTCGCGCTCAAGGCGCGGCCGGTGGTCGGCTCCGACGGTGAGGTCATCCGCCTAGTCGGCACACTCACCGACGTCACCGAGTTCAAGAACGCGGAGGAGCGCCTGCTCCATGACGCGGTCCACGACAATCTGACCGGGCTGCCCAATCGCCAGCTGTTCCTCGATCGTCTCGAGGGCGTGCTCGCGCTGGCCAAGGCCGACGCCGGAATCAGGCCGACCGTCATGCTGGTCGATCTCGACCGCTTCAAGCAGATCAACGATTCGCTCGGGATTGCGGTCGGCGATTCGATCCTGTTGACCTTGGCGCGCCGCCTGGGGCGGCTGCTGAAGCCGCAGGACACGCTGGCGCGGCTTTCCGGTGATCAATATGCGCTGATCCTGGTTTCTGAGCGCGACTCCGAGCGCATCGTCGCCTTCGCCGAAACCATGCGCAAAAATCTGCGCGCACCCATCGCGTTCAACGACCGCGAGATTTTCGTGACCGCCTCGATCGGGATCGCGCTTGCCGACGGGCAGCCACAAAGCGCCGAGGAGATGCTCAAGGACGCCGAGCTCGCCATGTATCATGGCAAGCGCATCGGCGGCGACCGCATCGAAGTGTTCAAGCCGTCGATGCGCGCGCGCAAGACCGACCGCCTGACATTGGAATCGGATCTGCGCCGGGCGCTCGAACGCGACGAGATCATCGTCCTCTATCAGCCGATCGTGCGCCTCGAGGATCGCTCCATCGCCGGCTTCGAGGCGCTGGCGCGCTGGGACCATCCCAAGATGGGCCGCACTTCGCCGTCCGAGTTCATTGCGCTCGCCGAGGAGATCGGCCTCATCGCCGAACTCGGCATGTTCGTGCTGGAGCGCACCGCGCCGCAGCTGAGCGCCTGGCAGCGCTCGATGCGCCAGCGCGATGCCATTTTCGTGAGCGTGAACCTGTCGTCGCGCCAGCTGCTGCGGCAGGATCTCATCAACGACCTGCGCACCGTGATCGCACGCACCGGGCTCGCGCGCGGCACGCTCAAGCTCGAGCTGACCGAATCCCTGGTGATGGAGAATCCCGAGCACGCCGCGCAGATGCTCCAGCGCATCCGCGAGCTCGGCGCCGGGCTCGCCCTCGACGACTTCGGCACCGGCCATTCCTCGCTCGCCTACCTGCAGCGCTTTCCGTTCGACACGCTCAAGATCGACCAGTCGTTCGTGCGCACCAACGGCAAAGGCACGCGGCCGGTCATCCTGCGCTCGATGGTCTCGCTCGCGCACGATCTCGGCATGGAGGTGGTGGCGGAAGGCGTGGAAACCGATTCCGACGCAGTCGAGCTTTATCAGCTCGGCTGCGAATATGCCCAGGGCTTCCACTTTGGCGAGCCGATGAGCGCGGATCACGCGCGCGCGCTGTTGCAAGCCGACGGCGGACGGGAGCAAAGCGCCGCCGCTCCGCGCAGGCGCAGCACCATGCAGCAACCCGCCCCTTAGCTACTCGGATGAAAAGGCGCCGCAATCGCGGCGCTCACGCGTGGCCGGCCTCGCTCGAAAGCATGCCGAGATCGATGCCGATCTTCTTCAGCGCCTTGGCGTATTTGCCGCCGACGTCCTGGCCGAAAATCAACTCGGGATCGGCGGCGCAATGCAGCCAGCCATTGTGCTGGATCTCGTTCTCCAGCTGGCCCGGCGCCCAGCCGGCATAGCCGAGCGCGAGGATCGCGCTGTGCGGTCCCTGCCCGCGCGCGATCGCCTTGAGAATGTCGAGCGTTGCGGTCAGGCAGACGCCCTCGTCGATCGGCAGGGTCGAGTTCTCGATGAAAAAGTCGCTCGAATGCAGCACGAACCCACGCTGGGCGTCGACCGGCCCGCCCTTGAGCACCTTCACACCGCCCGCACGCGGCGGCAGCCGGATGAGATCCGCCGCCGGCACGACCTCGAGCTGAACCAGGAGGTCGGCAAAGCTGACGTTCGCCGCGGGCTGATTGACGATGATCCCCATGGCGCCCTCGCTGGAATGGGCGCAGACGTAGATCACCGAGCGGGCGAAGCGCTCGTCGCCCATGGCAGGCATGGCGACCAGCATCTGGCCGTCGAGATAACCGCGCTTTGCAGGCTTGCGCCGTTCCCTCGCCCGCGCCGCCCTCGGCGCGACCGATTGCGGCGTGCCGCTCACCTCGGGATTTTCCAGCTCCGCGCGCGGCTCGTCGCCGGGCCGTGCCGTTCGGCTCTCGCGCGGCAGGTTGGTCTTGAGATCGGTCTTGCGAGTAAATTTCATGGCAAAATGCTACCTGATTGCCTGGCGATTGCAAACGAGACACATTGTCGAACGCCACACTCCCTATGCCACGATTCGGCCGCGGCACAGCGCAACCTGCGATATTGCGTGCAATATCCATGCCTCTTTCATGAACCTGTCACTCGAGCAGCCGTGATCACGCGCCCGCTCACAATGAATTCAATGGCGCGGCAAAAGTTTCGCCTTAGATCGGATCGCATGATCGCGGGTCTTCATCGGCTGCGACGGACCGCCGCGGCAGGCGCGGTGAGCCTGATCATCGCGGGCAGCGCGATGGCGGCGGAAGACGCGTCGCCTTGGGACGGCGATGGGCGCAGCGCGATACGCCTCATTGCGGGATCATCGCCGGCAAGCGCAACTTCCGAGATCCGCGCTGGCGTCGAACTCAGGCTCAAGCCGGGCTGGCACACCTACTGGCGCTATCCCGGCGACGCGGGTGTTCCGCCGCGCTTCGATTTTTCCAGATCGGAGAATCTGCGCGCCGCCGAGATCCGCTGGCCCGCGCCGCAACGCATTCAGGAGCAAGGATTGGTCGCGATTGGATACGTGCGCGACGTGATCTGGCCGCTTTCCGTCGTGCCGCAGAATCCGGAACAGCCAGTGCTGCTGCGGGTCAAGCTCGACTACGCCGTATGCGACACCTTGTGCGTGCCGGCGCAGGGCACGGCCGAATTGACGCTGGCGCGCGGCGTCGCTCGCGCCGACGCCGCATTCGCTGCGGCCGAGGCGCGCGTGCCGAAAAAGACGGCGCTCGGCGAAGGTTCATCGCTCGCGGTCAAATCGGTGCGACGCATCGATGCGCCGCGGCCGCAGGTCGTGGTCGACGTCGCGGCCCCTGCCGGCGGCGCAGTCGCGCTGTTCGCGGAAGGACCGACACCGGAGTGGGCGTTGCCGGTACCAACCGCAATCGGCGGCGCCGGCGCCGGAGTGCAACGCTTCGCCTTCGATCTCGACGGCGCACCGCCTGGAGCTACGTACTCGGGAGCGCGGATCACGCTCACGGCGGTGGCCGGAGACGATGCGATCGAAGTAGTCACTTCGCTCGATTGAGCGCGCTACCACTAAGCTTTCCCCTTCACGCGGCATGCTCCGCCCTCATCCTGAGGAGCGAGCCATAAGCGCGTTTAGGCGCGTCCTCGACGCGCTATGGCGAGCGTCTCGAAGGATGAGGGCGGCCTCATGCTTCGAGACTCGCACTTCGTGCGCTCCCTCAGCATGAGGCCGAAACCCCCGCTTTCGCGGGGACGAGCGGACGTGCTAACTGGTTTCATGCGACTGTCAACGTTGTAACGAGAGGAAGAAGTCATGCCCATCAAGGTCGGCGATCGACTGCCCGAGACGAAGTTTCGCGTGATGACATCGGACGGTCCAGCGTGGAAGACCACGGACGAATTGTTCAAGGGCAAGAAGGTGGCGCTGTTCGCGGTGCCCGGCGCCTTCACCGGCACCTGCCACAAGATGCACGTCCCCTCGATCCTGCAGAACGCCGATGCGATCAAGGCCAAGGGCGTCAACACGATCGCGGTGACCTCGGTCAACGACGTGTTCGTCATGGATGCCTGGAGGAAGGCTTGCGCAGCCGAGAAGCTCGAGTTTCTCGCCGACGGCAACGGCGAATTCGCCAAGGCGGTCGACCTTGCCTTCGATGGCTCCGGCAATGGACTGGGCATGCGTTCGAAGCGTTACGCCATGCTGGTCGAGGACGGGGTGGTGAAGAAACTCAACATCGAGGAAGCGCCGGGCAAGGTCGAGGTGTCCGGCGGCGACGCGTTGTTGAAGCAACTGTAAGCAGCGATCCGTAGCCCGGGTGGAGCCTAAAGCGCGTTTACGCGCGTCTTCGACGCGCTATGGCGGAACCCGGGCGAAGATGGCGAGAAAAAGAATCCCGGATTTCGCTTCGCTCCATCCGGGCTACCCACCGGTCTTTGTCACTGCGCCGGCGGCGCCTGCACGCAGCGCCGCGATCGCTTCGCGCGCCAGCTCATCGGCGCGCTCGTTGAGCGCGTGTCCGGCATGGCCGCGCAGCCAATGCCAGCGCACGCGATGTTGCCCGAGCAGCTGATCGAGCCGTTGCCAGAGGTCGACGTTCTTTACCGGCTTTCGGTCGGCGGTGCGCCAGCCGTTGCGCTTCCACTGATTGATCCAGGTGGTGATGCCGTTGCGCAGATATTGGCTGTCGGTATGCACGTCGACCAGGCAGGGGCGCTTGAGAGCCTCGAGCGCGGCAATGGCCGCCATCAACTCCATGCGATTGTTTGTCGTGTGGGGCTCGCCGCCTTTCAGTTCCTTGACGTGATCGCCAAATTCGAGAATCGCCCCCCACCCGCCCGGACCGGGATTGCCGGAGCAGGCGCCGTCGGTGTGGATGACCACGTGCGGCTCGCTCATCCTTCGATGCCGTAATCGCGCACGCTTCTCACCGCCTGGTGGAAGCGCAGCTTGCGGTAATATTCCAACGGATCCTTCGGCCGCACGAGCGCGCCGGGCGGCACGTCGAACCAGTCGACCAACCGGGTGAGCAGGAAGCGCAGAGCCGCGCCGCGTGCGAGCAAGGGCAATGCCGCCCGCTCCGCGTCCGACAACGGGCGCACTTTCGCATAGGCCTGCAGCAGGCCCCTGCCCTTGGTCACGTTGTAGGAGTGGTCGCTCTCGAAGCACCAGGCATTAAGGCAGATCGCCACGTCGTAAGCCAGCGCGTCGGTGCAGGCGAAGTAAAAGTCGATCAGGCCCGAGAGCCCGTTGCCCAGGAAGAACACGTTGTCGGGAAACAGGTCGGCGTGAATCACGCCTTCCGGCAGGTTGCGCGGCCACGCCTGCTCGAGATGCAGGAGCTCGGCCGCGAGAAATGCGTTGAGCTCCGGGTGCACCTCGTTGGCGCGCGCACAACAGATATCATAGAGCGCGCGCCAGCCCTCGACGGAGAGGGCATTCTTGCGCCGCTGATTGAAATCGAGGCCGGCGAGATGCAGCCGGGCGAGCGCCTCGCCCAGCGCGGTGCAATGGCGCGGCGAGGGTCGCCGAATCCACATGCCGTCGAGGAAGGTGACCAACGCCGCCGGGCGGCCGGCCACATGGCCGAGCACCGCACCAGTTCGATTCTTCACCGGCTGCGGGCAGCGAATGCCGCGCGCGTGCAGGTGCTCCATCAGCGCGAGGAAGAACGGCAGGTCCGTCGCTGCCACGCGCCTTTCGTAGAGCGTCAGGATGAAATAGCCGCGGCTGGTGTGGACGAGAAAATTCGAGTTCTCGACGCCTTCGGCGATGCCCTTATAGGCAAGCAGTTCGCCGATGTCGTAGCCGGCGAGAAAGGCCGCAAGGTCTTCCGCCACGACATCGGTGTAGACGGCCACGGTTACCTCTCGTGCCTGCGTTGGTCATTCCGGGGCGAGGCCGAAGGCCGAGAGCCCGGAATCCATAACCACGGCCTGGGATTATGGATTCCGGGCTCGCCGCACCCCAAGTCGGCTTTAGCCGACTTGGCGCTAAAATGCCGATCTCGGGTAAACCCGAGATCGGTGGCGCCCCGGAATGACGAGGGATGATCCTACATTAGGGAAAGCAGATTAGGGACGCATCGCTCCGCAAGGCGCCGATCATTTCACCGCGTCGCCCTCGCGCAGCACACGCGGCAGCGGGAAGAACATGTCTTCGTCGGCGGTGGTGACGGTCTCGACCTTGACCTCGTAGCGCTCGGCGAAGCCGCCGATCACCTCTTCCACGAGCACTTCCGGCGCGGACGCGCCGGCGGTGACGCCGAGGCTCGCAATGGAGCCGAACACCGACCAGTCGATGTCCGCGGCCCGCTGCACCAGCGCCGCGCGCGGACAGCCGGCGCGCTCCGCGACTTCGCGCAGCCGCTGAGTGTTGGAGGAATTGGGCGAGCCGACCACGACCATGGCCTCCACCATCGGCGCCACCCTCTTGACCACCTCCTGGCGGTTCGTGGTGGCATAGCAGATGTCTTCCTTGTGCGGACCGTGAATGTCGGGAAAGCGCGCCTTGAGCGCGGCGACGATTTCCGCGGTGTCGTCGACCGAGAGCGTGGTTTGCGTGACGTAAGCGAGACTCTTCGGATCGCGCGGCACGAAGGCGCGCACCTCATCGACCGATTCCACCAGCGTGATGGCGCCGGGGGGAAGCTGCCCGATCGTTCCCACCACCTCGGGATGGCCGGCGTGGCCGATCAGCAGGATGTGGCGGCCGCGCTTGTGATGGATCTCGGCTTCCCGGTGAACCTTGGTGACCAGCGGACAGGTGGCGTCGAGTGCGAAGAAATTGCGCGCTTTCGCCTGCGACGGCACGGACTTCGGAACGCCATGCGCGGAAAAGATCACCGGCGCTGTGGTATCGGGGATTTCGTCGAGCTCTTCGACGAAGATGGCGCCCTTGGCCTTGAGGCTTTCCACCACGTAACGGTTGTGCACGATCTCGTGGCGCACATAGACCGGCGCGCCGTACCGGGCGAGCGTCTGCTCGACGGTGTCGATGGCGCGCACGACGCCGGCGCAAAAGCCGCGCGGCGAGCACAGCAATACTTTAAGCGGCGGCTTTGCTGTGGTCGCGGGCGCTGCGCGGGCATTCATAGCGGCACTCGGTTCGGCCATGGCGCACCGGACATGGGCCCGTGCGCCGCGTCTGTCAAGCGAGCGCAGCGGGCCGAGCAGCGCGCATTTTGCTCGCGACGCTCCCGGTTTCCGCTCGTCCCCGCGCCGGGCACCCGATCAGAACTATCCGATTGCGATGCTGTGCGCTGGCGATTTTCGTGGGGACCGGAAAGCGCTGACCCAGCTAACAAACACCCGCGCATGCGGCTCCGGAAGCCCGCTTTGCACGTCAAAGACGCGCGTGAACGCGCTTATGCTGCGGGCATGAGCGGTAGGAGTTGCGCATTTCACCGCATCTCGGAAAACCACGCCTCATAGCGCTGGTACAGCTGCGTGGTATGCGGCGCGCCGTCGTGATGGATTTCCGGCGCGAGCGCACGGCCGGCCGCCTTGAGGCGCGCGGCCATGTAGCGATACGGCTCGGGGTAGGCTGAGAGATCAGTCGCGGCAAACAATTTGGCGAACGCTTCTGACGGCTCGACTGGATCGAGCCGGTCGCGCTCGTAGATCGCGGTGCGCTCCAAAATGCGCCAGCCTCCGCTCCTGCGCTCGAGCCGATCGAGAAAGCGCGCATGCGAGGTCATGTCCACGAGCACGCCGCTGATCTTCTGGCGCACGTGGATCACGACGTTGGTTTCCGCGAGCGCACGGTCGCCGTTAGCGCGCACGCGCGAGGGAAACAGATGATGCTTGGAACGCTGCCCGGCCGCGACGGCTTTTTGGCAGCGCTCGACGAACTCGCGAAAGCTGCCGCTGAACCAGGACACGGTGATTTCGCCCTCCACTGCAAAGGTCGCGAGCAGCTGCGGCCACTTGGCCTGGTCGCGATAGAAGCCCCAGGCCTGGATCAGCTCGGCGCAGGCATATTTGTCGTCAGTATTCATGATGGCTCTCATTGCATGCGTTGACGATCCGCCCGTGCTCTAGCATTTAGGCCGGCATGAAAGCGATCATGCTTCGCAAATATGGTCCGCCCGAGGTTCTCAGCTACGAGGACGTGCCGGACCCGATCCCGCGCGAAGGCGAGATTCGCATCCGCATCCATGCCGCGACCGTCAACCGCGTGCTCGACGTGAGCCTGCGCGCCGGCAAAGAGACCGCGCGCGGACCGGTCCTGCCGCTCATCCCCGGCGTCGATTGCGCCGGCATCGTCGATACAATCGGCCCTGGCGTCACACGTTGGCAAAAAAGAATGCACGTCGCCGCAGCCGGGGTGATGCCGCTTGCGTCGTGCGCCGAGGACGGCAAAGGCTATGCGGGTCCGACCGGCATGATGGGCATCAAGCGGCCCGGCGGATTTGCCGAACTGGTCGCGGTGCCCGCCTGCGCCGCGCTCGCGCTTCCCGAGGCGCTCGATTTTCACCACGCCGCAGTGGTGGTGCGGCATGTGCCGACCGCCTGGAATCTGCTGCTCAACGTCGCCGCGCTCAAAGCCGGCGAGACCGTTCTCATCATGGGAGCCGGCGGAAACCTCGGCACGATCGGCATTCAAATCGCCAAGAACGTGATCGGCGCCAGGGTGATCGCGGCCGCTGGTTCCGACGAGCGCGCGAAAACCGGCCTCGCGCTCGGCGCCGACCACGCCGTCAACTACAACACGCAAGACATCGAAGCCGAAGTCATGAAATTCACCGGCGGCAAGGGCGTCGACGTGCTCTACGACAATATCGCCAATCCGCAGGTGCTGCCGAAGGCGTTTCGCTCGATCGGTTTGGGCGGCCGGCTCGTCACCGCCGGCGCGCACGCCGGCCCGCATGTCTCCATCGATTTCGCGCACCTCTATCACAAGCGCATCACCATCAAAGGCATGCCAGGCCATCGCGCCGCCGACGTGCCAAACTGTCTCGTCGGTGCGGCGCAAGGGAAGATCAAGCCGCAGATCGAGCGCGTGCTGCCGCTTTCCCGCGCAGCCGAGGCGCACCGGCTGATCGAATCCGGTGACGTCACGGGCAAAATCGTGCTCGATCCAACGATGGGATAGCGGAGCACGTATCCGGCGCCGGTTCCGTCCGCCACAGCATTTACTTTGGCCGCGAGCCGCTAGTGTCCCGATTCCGAAGTTCGCACAGTCATGCGGCAGCCTCGAATGCGAACTTCGGAATCAAAGGGACACTAGCCAACGCTATGATTCTAGTGCCGCTTTTGAACCCGAAGTTCGCAAACGCACTTGCGGCATGATGCGTGCGAACTTCGGGTTCGCGGCACTAGCGCATTGCGTCGGGCCGGGCGGAATGCCTATATTTAGGCTAATTCCGTCATCGCTGATGACACCCAAGCTTCGCCTGATGAGGGCGGGCGGAGCGCAGAGGAGACTTACCCATGACCGCAGCGCCAATGATGCCGAAAGCAACCGCCGTGTGGCTGGTCGAGAACACCGCGCTCTCGTTCGATCAGGTCGCCGATTTCTGCAAGCTTCACCCGCTCGAAGTGAAGGCGATCGCGGACGGCGATGCGGCGCAGGGCATCAAGGGCCTCGATCCGGTTCTGACCGGGCAACTGAGCCGCGATGAAATTGAGAAGGCAGAAGCCGATCCCGACTATCGGCTCAAGCTTTCGGAACCCAAGGTCCGCATCCCGGAGGCCAAGCGGAAAAAAGGCCCGCGCTATACGCCGGTGTCGCGCCGCCAGGACCGTCCCAACGCGATCCTCTGGCTGGTGCGCAATCATCCCGAATTGAAGGACAGCCAGATCATGCGGCTGGTCGGCACCACTAAGTCGACCATCCTGGCGATCCGCGAGCGCACCCACTGGAACGCCTCGAACCTGCAACCAATGGATCCGGTCACCCTCGGCCTGTGCTCGCAGATCGATCTCGACCTGGAAGTGCACCGTGCCGCCAAGGAAAAGCCGGTCGAGGTGGCGGAGCAAGGCGCCACGCTGCTGCCGGCCGCCGAGACCACAATACGCCGCGAGCCCGAGCCGGAGGAAAAGAAACCCGCCGACGAGCTCAATGTCGACGCGGTGTTCGCCAAGCTCAAGCAGCTCGGCGGCAAGAGCGAGGAATAACCGGCGGCGCCAATCAATGACCCGTGATGCGCGGGCTTGCCCCGCGCAGCCACGTCTTTCTCGTTGCAACGCCGAAAGTAAGACGTGGATGCCCGCGACATCAGCGCGTTTACGCGCGTCTTCGACGCGCTATGCGCGGGCATGACGGAGTGAGTGGCGCAAAGTATCTCACCCCAACTCGAATGTGGTAACGCCGAACACGCGCTCCATGCGCAGCGGCGGGATCGGGCCGGTATACATCCGCGCGGTCTCGAACACCGGCGCCAAGCCGCGGCTTTGGGCGAGCGCGACCGCGTCGGCGTTGACGCCGGGCACATCGAGAAAGATTTGGCCGCCGCCGTGCGCCGCGATCAGCGCGGAAAGCACCGCCTCCGCCGCGGAACGATCATTCGCCACCAGCGGCCCGATCTTGCAGCCCCGGCGGCATGGGCGGATCACGCCCCAGGCGGCAAGCTTGCCGTCGCGCGCGAGCGCGCGGCCCACATGCCCGCGCGCATCGATCCAGGCGCGCAGGAACGCTTCTCGGGCAGCCGGGAACACGGTGGCATCATCGGCCGCCACGTCCGCGAGCGGGACATCGGCAAGATCGACGACATCGGCCGGCGGCGTGCGATGCGACAGCACGGCGCCGCCGTAGCGGATGTTGCGATAGGCAAGCTGGAAGCCTGACTTGCGATAATTCTCCTGCTGCGCCACCACGCCGTCGAGACCGACGGTGCGCGAGCCGGCATGCGCCATCGCCGCCTGCCACATGCGCAAGCCATAACCGCGCCCGCGCAAGTCCGGCCGCACGATGTAGAAGCCGAGAAATGCGAAATGCGCGTCGTAGAGGACGCAGGAGATCGTCGCTGCCGGCGCCCCATCAAGTTCCCCAATGAGAAAGCCTTCCGGATCGACGGTGGCGAAACAAGCGGCGTCCGCGAGGCCCGGATTCCAACCCTCGGCTGCGGCCCAGTCGAGGGCGATGGCGATCTCGTCGCGCCGCATCGGGCGAATGCGAAGATCCCCGGTCATTGCATTCCTTCTGGTTAGCCGGCACCCGCGCGAAATTTTTAGATCGATGGACAGCGCCACACGGTCTCCTCGTCCGCCTGCGGGGGAGGGACAGGGGTGGGGGCAAGCGGAAAGATTTGTGCCAGCCCTCCCCCTCCCCAACCCTCCCCCGCAAGCGGGGGAGGGAGCACACCGAGTTCGCTGCGCGCTAACTTCACAATCCCAAATTGTTCAGCCTGCGGCTTGCTCGCGCGCAGAACCGCGCAGGCCTTTTGCCTGCAATACGCCGCCGATCTCGTCCAAGATCGCGGGATCATCGATCGTCGCCGGCATGGTCCAGGCTTCGCCGTCGGCGATCTTCTTCATCGTACCGCGCAGAATTTTTCCCGAGCGCGTCTTCGGCAGCCGCGCCACGGCGATGGCAAGCTTGAAGGCGGCCACCGGGCCGATCTTCTCGCGCACCAGCGCGACGCATTCCGCCTCGATCTCAGCGGGCGGCCGGTTCACTCCGGCCTTGAGCACGATGAAGCCGCAGGGCACCTCGCCCTTGAGCGGATCGGCGACGCCGATCACGGCGCATTCGGCTACATCTTTGTGGCCGCTGAGCACCTCCTCCATGCCGCCGGTGGAAAGCCGGTGGCCGGCCACGTTGATGATATCGTCGGTGCGGCTCATCACGTAGATGTAGCCGTCGGCATCCTTGAAGCCGGCGTCCGCGGTCTTGTAGTAGCCGGGAAACTCCGTGAGATAGCTCTCGCGAAAGCGCTCGTCCGCCTGCCACAGCGTCGGCAGGCAGGCGGGCGGCAGCGGCAGCTTGACCACGATCGCGCCCATGGTGCCGGCCGGCACTTCGTTCGCCCGCTCATCGACCACGCGCACGTCGTAGCCCGGCATCGCCACCGTGGGCGAGCCGTGCTTCACCGGCAATTGCCCGAGGCCCACCGGATTGCCGGCGATCGCCCAGCCGGTTTCGGTCTGCCACCAATGATCGATCACCGGTTTCTTCAGCAGGTTCTCGGCCCAGATCAGCGTGTCGGGATCGGCGCGCTCACCGGCAAGAAACAGGGTGCGGAATTTCGCAAGGTCATAGTTTGCCAACAGCTTGCCCTGCGGGTCCTCTTTCTTGATGGCGCGGAAGGCGGTCGGCGCCGTGAACATGGCGGCGCAGCCGTGTTCCGCGATCACGCGCCAGAACGCGCCGGCGTCGGGCGTGCCGACCGGCTTGCCCTCGTAGAGGATCGAGGTGCAGCCGTGGAGGAGCGGCGCATAGACGATGTAGCTGTGGCCGACCACCCAACCGACATCGGATGCCGCCCAGTACACCTCGCCGGGCTCGACATCGTAGAGGTTTCGCATCGACCATTTGAGCGCGACCATGTGGCCGCCGTTGTCGCGCACCACGCCTTTCGGCCGCCCGGTCGTGCCTGAGGTGTAAAGGATATAGAGCGGATCGGTGGCAGCGACCGGCACGCAGTCGTAGACCGAGCGTGCGAACACGATCGCCTCGTCGCGCAGCTTCGCCCAGTCATGATCGCGGTCGGAAACGAGCGTTGCCTCGGCCTGCGGGCGCTGCAGGATCAGGCACGCGTCCGGCTTGTGGTGGGCAAGCGCGATCGCCTCGTCGAGCAGCGGCTTATATTTGACCACGCGGCCCGGCTCGAGCCCGCAGCTCGCGGACAGGATCATCTTCGGCTTGGCATCGTCGATGCGGGTGGCGAGCTCGTTCGCAGCGAAGCCGCCGAACACCACCGAGTGCACCGCACCGATGCGCGCGCACGCGAGCATGGCGATCACCGCCTCCGGCACCATCGGCATGTAGAGAACGACGCGGTCGCCTTTGCCGACCCCGCAATTGCGCAGGATCGCCGCCAGCACCTGGGTTTCCACCTGCAGGCGGTGGTAGGTGATGGTCCGCTTCTCGCCGGCGAGCGGGGAATCGTAGATGATCGCGGCCTGCTCGCCGCGTCCCTGCATCACATGGCGATCGACCACGTTCCAGCAGGTGTTGCAGACGCCGCCGACGAACCAGCGGCCGTAGACGCCGGCATCCGGGTCGAACACGCGCTTCGGGCGCTCGATCCAATCGATGTCTTGGGCGGCCTCGCCCCAGAATGCCTCGGGATCGCGCTGCCAGCGCGCGTAGACCTCGTGATAGCGGCTGGCACGGGCGTCCATGGCGCTGCTCCCGGTGGCGGCAATCCATTGTGATACCGCGCCCCGCGTTTGCAAGTCGCGCGGCCGCGATGCGACGAAAGAACCGGCCTCGCATTGATAGCGCCGTTCACCTTGGCTAGCGTGCACCGCAGAAGGAACCCGCGCCATGGCTATGAGACTGATCCGGCTTTTCACCGGCGACGACGGCCAGTCGCATTTCACGATGGGCGAAATCGCCTGGCACAAACTCGCCGGACCGAACGCGATCTCTGGCACTGAAGTCGCGCAATCCATCAGCTTCGAGGAGACGGCGGCGGGCTCGAGCTTCGAGTGGCACAACGCGCCGCACCGCCAATACGTGCTCACGCTCAGCGGCACCCTACAGTTCGAAACGCGCAACGGTGACAAGCAGGTGGTCGAGCGGGGCGACGTGCTGCTCGCGGAGGACGTAACCGGCGGCGGACACCGCTGGCGCCTGATCGACGATCAGCCCTGGCGGCGGGTGTATGTGCATCTCCCCTGATGCAGGGCGCGACTTCGCGGCATGCTCACCGACCGTCACTTCGGATTGATGGCGGTCAGCCTGCTCGGCTAGGATTCATCAGAACGCAATTGGAATAAGCTACCTTGACCAAGACTTCATACGACATCGATCTCGATCGCTGTCCGGCGAATTTCCAGCCGCTTACGCCGCTCTCGTTCCTGGAACGGGCGGCGACGATATTTCCCGATCACACCGCGATCATTCACGGGCCGCTGCGGCGCAGCTATGGCGAGTTTTACGCCCGCGCGCGCCGCCTCGCTTCGGCCCTGGCGAAGCGCGGCATCAAGCGCGGTGACACCGTCTCGGTCGTGCTCGCCAACACGCCTGCGATGCTGGAATGCCACTACGGCGTGCCGATGACGGGCGCGGTGCTCAACACCATCAACACGCGGCTCGATGCCGCAACCGTCGCGTTCCAGCTCGACCATGCCGAGGCGAAGGTGCTGATCACTGACCGCGAGTTCAGCGGGCTCACGCGCGACGCGCTCGCACGCGCCAAGGCCAAGCCATTGCTCGTCGATTACGACGATCCCGAATTCACCGGCGCCGGTGAGCGGCTCGGCACACTCGAATACGAGGAGTTCATCGCCGCGGGCGATCCGAACTTCGCCTGGAAAATGCCGGACGACGAGTGGGACGCGATCTCGCTCAACTACACCTCGGGCACCACCGGCGATCCGAAGGGCGTCGTCTATCACCACCGCGGCGCGTATCTGCTCGCGATCGGCAACGTTCTCACCGGCAGCATGCGCCGGCACTGCGTCTATCTCTGGACCTTGCCGATGTTCCACTGCAACGGCTGGTGCTTTCCCTGGACCATCTCGGTCGTCGCGGGAACGCATGTGTGCCTGCGCCAGGTGCGCGCGCCGGCGATGTACGACGCGATCGAGCGCCACAAGGTCACGCATCTCTGCGGCGCGCCGATCGTGATGGCGACCTTGCTCAACGCGCCAGCCGAGGAGAAAAAGCCGCTGCCGCACGTGGTCGAGTTCTTCACCGCCGCGGCGCCGCCGCCGGAAGCGGTGTTGGCAGCGATGAAGGCCGCGGGCTTCAACGTCACGCATCTCTATGGGCTCACCGAGACCTACGGGCCGGCGACGGTCAACGAGTGGCAGCTCGGGTGGGACGCGCTTGCGTCGGCCGAGCAGGCGGCGAAGAAAGCGCGCCAGGGGGTGCGCTACGTGCCGCTCGAAGCGCTCGACGTGCGCGATCCCGACACGATGGCGCCGGTGGCGCGCGACGGCGCAGCGATGGGCGAGGTGATGTTCCGCGGCAATGTCGTGATGAAGGGCTATCTCAAGAACAAGACCGCGACCGAGAAGGCGTTCGCCGGCGGCTGGTTCCATTCCGGCGACCTCGGCGTCATACATGGCGACGGCTACATCCAGCTCAAGGATCGCTCGAAGGACATCATCATCTCCGGCGGCGAGAACATTTCCTCGATCGAGGTGGAGGACGCGCTCTACAAGCATCCCTCGGTGCAGGCCGCCGCCGTCGTGGCGAAGCCGGACGAGAAATGGGGTGAGACCCCGTGTGCCTTCGTCGAGCTCAAACCCGGGCAGAGCGCGAGCACCGACGATCTCATCGCCTGGTGCCGCAAAAATCTCGCCAGCTACAAGTGCCCGCGCCACGTGGTGTTCACGGACCTGCCGAAAACTTCGACCGGCAAGATCCAGAAATTCAAGCTGCGCGAAATGGCGAAGGAGGTGTAAGTTGCCTCCCATCTGGAAAGGATTGGCGGCTGGACTCATCGCGCTTCTTGCAACCAGCGCGGTACCCGCCCACGCCGCCGAAAGCTTCGCCGGCAAGAGCATCGATCTTTTGATTGGCGCGCCGCCCGGCGGCGGCTACGACATCTACGCGCGGGCGCTCGCCCGCCACTATGGCCGCCACATCCCGGGCCAGCCCGTAATCGTCGCCAAGAACATGCCGGGCGCCGCCGGTGCGCGCGTGGCTGGATTCATCAGCACGCTGGCGCCGAAGGATGGCACCGCCATTGCCGCCATTATGCCGGGGGCGGTGATGGGGCCGCTGCTCGACGAGAAAGCCGAGGCGCTGTTCGATGCAACCAAGGTCCTCTATCTCGGCACCGCCAACAACGGCACCCGCATCTGCGTCTCGCGCAAGGATTCCAAGATCAAGACATTTGCCGACGCGCTGCGCACCAAGGCCGTGTTCGGCGGCGTCTCCACCAACGATTCCACGCGCAGCTACGGCTACATGCACAAGAAGACGTCGGGCGCGCTGTACGACGTCGTCACCGGCTACAGCGGCACCGCCGAGATGGCGCTCGCCATGGAACGCGGCGAGATCGACGGCGTGTGCGGGTGGGACTGGGCGAGCTTCAAGTCGCAGCGCCCAGATTGGCTGCGCGACCACAACGCGAATCTGCTGCTGCAGGTTGGCCTCGAGCCCAATCCCGAGCTCACCCGCATGGGCGTGCCCTCGGTGTTTGATTTCGTAAAGAGCGAACAGGACCGCAAAGTGGTCGAGCTGGTCATCAGCCAGCAGGTGTTCCAGCGCTCCTATATCGCGCCGCCCGAGTTGCCGGCGGCGTCGTTAGAAACGCTGCGCTCCGCCTTCGATGCGACCATGGCGGACCAGCAGTTTCTCCAGGATGCCGAAAACATGCGCATCGATATCGAACCGCTGCCCGGCGGTAGGGTGCAGGAGCTGGTGCAGAAACTTTATTCGACGCCGAAGGACATCATGGAGCGGGCGCGAGCGGCGGTCATGCCGTAGGAGCTGCGATGCAGGCAAAGGCGTCGTGGAAGCAGTTGCTGGCGCGGGGCGAGCCGCTGCTATTGCCCTGCGCGCATGATGCGCTCACGGCACGGCTCATCGAGCGCGCCGGCTTTTCCGCCTATTCGATCGGCGGCTATGCGCTGGTCGGCGCGCGCCATGCGCTGCCCGATATCGGGCTCGTGGGCCTCGGCGAGATGAGCGCCGGCGTGCGCGAGATCATGAGCGCGACCGACCTCCCCGTGCTGGTCGACTGCGACGACGGCTATGGCGATGTCAAGAACGTCGCGGGGACCGTTGCGTGTTACGAGGCACTGGGCGCCTCGGCGATCTTCATCGAGGATCAGCGCGCGCCGAAACGTTGCGGCCACATGGCCGGCAAGGAGGTCATCGAGGCGGACGTCATGGCCGCAAAGCTGCGCGCAGCGGCGGCGGCGCGCAGCAACGGCGATCTCTTCATCATCGCGCGGACCGACGCGCGCGCAGTGCACGGCCTCGACGAGGCGCTGCGCCGCGCCGAGCTTTATCTCAAGGCCGGCGCCGACGGCCTGTTCGTCGAAGCGCCGCAGTCGGTCGACGAGCTTAAGCGCGTGGGGCTGGCGTTTGCCGGCGTCCCGCAAATCGCCAACATGGTCGAGGGCGGCGGCCGCACGCCGGTATTGCCGGCAGATGAGCTCTATCGCCTCGGCTTTGCCATGGTGGCCTATCCCACCACGCTGATCTTCCGCATCGCACGCGCGATCGAGAACGCGCTCGCCGATCTCAAGGCGGGGCGGCCAACGAATAACAACGACAGTGTCGACTTCGAAGGCTTCAAGGAGATCACCGGGCTCGAGCGCTGGGCCGACATCGAGCAGCGCTTTGGCCCGGGCGACGCCGCCAGGCGGAAAAAGGCGGCGCCGTGAAACCCGCGCTGATCGCGCTCGCCGCAGCGTTGCTGCTCAGCCCGATTGGCGCGAGCGCCCAGGACAAACCCGAGACGCCGAAAGTTCGGCTCGCCGTGGGCGGCAAACCGGCGCTGTTCTATCTGCCGCTCACTGTGACCGAGCGGCTTGGGCTTTTTCGCGAGCAGGGCCTCGAGGTGGAAATTTCCGATTTCCCCGGCGGCGCGCGGGCGCTGCAGGCGCTCGTCGGCGGCAGCGCCGACGTGGTGACCGGTGCCTTCGATCACACCATCCAGATGCAGGCGAAGCAGCAGCCGGTCACCGCGGTGATCCAGCTTGGCGACTTTCCCGGCTACGTGCTCGCGGTGCTGGCGAGCAAGGCGCAGGGCTATCGCTCGCCGGCCGATCTCAAAGGCTTCAAGATCGGTGTGACCGCGCCCGGCTCCAGCACGCAATTCATGGCGCAGCATCTCATGGTCAAGCACGGCCTCAAGCGCGACGACGCGTCGTTCGTCGGCGTGGGCGCGTCGGCGAGCGCCGTGGCCGCCGTCCGGCGCGGCGAGATCGACGCCATCGTCAATGTCGATCCCGTAATCAGCCTGCTGGAAAGCGAAAACCGGATTCGGGTGGCGGCGGATACGCGCACGCTTGCCGGCACGCGCGAGGTATTCGGCGGTCCCTACCCGGCGGCGGTGCTCTATGCACGGCGAAGCTTCATCGATGCCAATCCGCGCACGGTGCAGGCGCTGGTGAATGCGTTGCTCGGCGGGCTGAAATGGATCGCGAACCATTCCGGCGATGAGGTGGCTGGCGTCATGCCGGCGGAGTACGCGCTCGGCAACAGCGCGATCTACCGGCAGTCGATCCAGAACAGCTTGCCCATGTATTCGCGCGACGGCCGGTTCAGCCGCGAAGCGGCGCAAACGGCGTACGCCGTGCTGCGCGCGTTCGATCCGGAAATCGGCAGCGCGCCCATCGACGTGGCTGCGACCTACACCAACGCTCTCGTGGACAAAGCGCGATAGCCCGCTATGCAACGGCATAACCCATTGATACATTTTGATTTTAGTGCTTAATAAGATATATCTTGAGATAGCTCGTAATTTGATATATCTAAAGATGCATCTGTCAATTTGGAGAAAACTACATGTTTGGACATCACTGCGATCCGCGCTTCGGCGGGAAATGGGCGGGACGCCGCGGGTGGCGCGGGCATTTCGGTCCGGGTCGAGGCTGGGGCGGGCGCCACGGTTTCGGCGGTGGCGCCGGCGGCGACATGGTGCGCGCCGGCCGCATGCTGGCGCAAGGCGATCTGCGCCTGATCGCGCTGGCGCTGATCGCCGAGCAGCCGCGGCACGGCTACGAGATCATCAAGGTGCTCGAAGACCGCACCACCGGCTGGTACTCGCCGAGCCCCGGGATCGTCTACCCGACGCTGACCTACCTGGAAGAGACGGGTTATGTGGCCGGCCAGGCCGAGGGCGCCAAGAAGCTCTACACGATCACCGAGGAAGGCCGCGCGCATCTCGAGCAGAACCGCGATTTGGTGGACGCGGTGCTCGCGCGCTTGGCCGCGATCGGCGAGAAGGTTTCGCGCATGCGCCGCCGCTTCGGTGACGAAGAGGACGACCGGCGCGGGCTGCCGCCGCTCGTGCGCGCCGCGATCGACAACTTGCGCGAGGCGGCGGCCAAGCGGCTCGAAGGCGACGCGGACGCGGAAGCCAAGGTGGTCGAGGCGCTGGCGCGCGCGGCGACGGAGCTAAAGAAAACCTGAAGCCGGCCCCGCTCACTCGACCTTGAGATTGAGGCGCCGCACCAGGGCGCCCCACTTCGCCGCCTCGCGCTCGATGTCCTTGGCGTATTCCTCGGGCGTGGAGGCGAGCGGATCGCCGCCTTCCGAAACGATGCGCTGTTGCAGCTGCGCATTCTCGAGAAGCACGCGCAGCTCGGCGTTGAGGCGCTCGATGATGGGTCGCGGCGTGCCGAACGGCGCCAAGAGCCCGTAGTGCAGCACCGATTCGAACCCCGGCAATCCTGATTCATCCGCGGTCGGCACATCGGGCAGCTGGCTGAACCGCGTCGGACCGAGCACCGCGATCGCGCGCAAGGTGCCGGCCTGCAAATTACCGAGCGCCGGCGGCAATACGCCGAACGCGACCGGCACATGGTTGCCGACGAGGTCGTTCATGACCTGCGCGGTACCCTTGTAGGGAATAATGGTCGCCTCGATGCCAGTGACCGCCTTGAACAGCTCAGCAGAGAGATAGCCGCCGGTGCCCACCGCCGACGTCCCGATATTGAACGTGGCGCCCTCCTTCTTCGCCAGCGCCACCACGTCGCCAATGGTTTTCGCGGGAAACGAAGGATGGGCGAGCAGGACCACCGGCATCGACGCGATCAGCCCGATCGCGGTGAAGTCCCTGCCCGGATCGAAGCCGGCATTGGCATAGAGGCTGGGATTGATCGCGATCGAGCCGGTATGGCCGAGGAACAGGGTATGGCCGTCGGGCGGGCTCTTGATGAATGTCCGCGTGCCGACCAGGCCTGAGCCGCCGGCCCGGTTATCAACTACCACCTGCTCGCCAAGCGCGCTGGAAAGCTGCTCGGCGATGACCCGCGCCATGGCGTCGACGCCGCCGCCAGGAGGATAGGGCACGACGAGAGTAATGGTCCGCGTCGGATAGTCCGCAGCCTGGGCATTGTTGCAAATGCAAAGCGGCGCCACGGCGCCGCCAAAAAAGAAGATGAAGCAGACCGTGGCAGCCGCCACGACCGCTGACACTCCACGCACGACTTTCCTCCCCATTTTGCCGAGTATAGCCGCCGCACGCGGCGCGGCGGCTGTTTCTCAACTCGGCATTTCTGCGCGACGATTAGTGGACGGAAGTGGCCACCTGCAGACGCGCGATTTCGTCCTTTACCAGCAACTTGCGACGCTTCAACTCTTTGATCTCGAGATCATCAACCGACGGATGCGCCCGGGCTTCGGTAATTTCGGCTTCCAGTGCCCGGTGCTGCCGTTGCAATTCCGCAAGGTGCGCTTCTAGGGACATTGTGGGGGGTTCTCCTCACGTCAGATCATTGCCTGACCCAGACACTTTACACCTTTTCAACCCTGTTTCGAAGCGGGTTCGATTGTGCACCGCAGCATTCGCGCTTTACCCGGCTGTTTTCCACCGTGGCTTGGACAGCACCGGGGGAAACGAGATATTTTGCCGCTGTTTCGGCGCCTGGCAGCGTGAACGGCTGCGGCCGAGCTTCAAATCAGCGGTGGCGATGACCAAGGACGAAGAACGCGAGTTGCGGGAGCAACTGGCGCGCTTGCAGCAGGAGCACCGCGACCTCGACGTCGCGATTTCGGCCTTGCAGCACTCACCCGGCTCGGACCTGCTCCAGGTGCAGCGGCTCAAGAAGCGCAAGCTGGTCTTGCGCGACCGCATCGCCCACATCGAGGACGAGCTGACGCCGGACATCATCGCCTGAAAGGGAATAAGGGCCCAGCGTTAGCGGCATCAGCAACCCCAATTCGCTACTCGCTCACTCATTCCGGCTGAATTCCCGCTTCGCGGATCACCTTGCTCCAGCGCTCCGTGTCGGCGCGTTTGAGCTGCGCCAGATCCTCCGGACTGCCTCCGCCGGGCAACATGTTGAGCTGGTGGAAGCGCGCCTTGGTCTCAGGCTCCTCGAGAACACCGTTGATCGCGCGATTGAGCTTGGCGACGATTGCCGCCGGCGTCTTTGGCGGCGCGCTGATCGCATTCCAGGTATCGGAAACGAAGCCGGGCAGCCCGACCTCGATCAGCGTCGGCACGTTCGCCAGGATTTCGAGCCGCTTCTCCGTCGCGACCGCCAAGATCCTCGCCTTCTTCGCCTCGTGAAGTTTGTAGGCGGAGGCAAGCTCCATGAAGATGAAATCGACGTGGCCGGCGACGATGTCGTTGAGCGCCGGCCCAGTGCCGCGATAAGGCACGTGCAGCATCTTGGTGCCGGTCATTTTGGTGAACAGCTCGGCGGTCAGGTGCGAACTGGTGCCGGGACCTTGCGAGGCGTAGGTGATCTTGCCCGGATTGGCTTTGGCGTAGGCGATGAACTCCTGCACCGTTTGCGCGGGAAATTCCCCCCGCACCAGCAGCACGTTCGGGAATTTCGACATGATCGCGACCGGCTCGAGCGCGACCGGGTCGAAGTTGAGCTTCTTGTAGAGCGCGATGTTGCTGGTGATCGGCGCCGGCTGCGAGGCGAGCAGCGTGTAGCCGTCGGGCTCCGCGGTATAGACCGCCTCCGCGCCGATATTGCCGCCGCCCCCGCCACGGTTCTCGATCACGAACGGCTGCCCAAGCTTTTGCTGCAGTCCCGCGGCAAAAATTCGCGTCACCGTATCGACGCCGCCGCCTGCCGGCACGCTGACAATGATCTTCACGGGACGGTTGGGATAATCGGCCGTGCCATCCGGCTGGCTCACAGCCGCCGGGCTCACCAACAGCATCGCCGCGGCGGCCAGCGGAATGGAATATCGCAGCATACAAATCTCCCATGGGGCCACAATTCTGCGGATCAGATAACAACGTTATTGCGGACCGCCAACATGGTTCAATCAATCGACCCGCGGTATCGGGCCGCACGTTCCCGCACGCGCGATGGGCTCGGCTTGCTCCCCTGACGCGCGCGTCGGATAGTGCAGGGCAGGATGTCACGGAATCTAACTCTTGCAGCTGTGCTCACCTTGATCTGCGGCTTTGCCGCCATCAATGCTGGCGCGCAGCCGGCCGACTACCCACAGCGAGCAGTCACTTTCCTATGCCCGTTTCCCGCCGGCGGCGGCACCGACATTCTCACGCGCCTCCTTGCGCAAGAGCTGCAGGAGAAACTCAAGCGGCCGGTGATCGTGGAAAATCGCCCGGGCGCCGGCACCATCGTTGCCGCGCAAGCCGCCGCGCGCGCAGCGCCTGACGGCCACACCATCCTGCTCGCGCCGGTCACGACGCTGGCGATCGGCCCAAGCATTCACAAGTCGCTGCCGTATGACACGGCGCGCGACTTCGCGCCGATCGGGCTCGTCGGATCCTCGCAATTTGCCCTGATCGTCCATCCCGCGCTTGGCGTCACGACGCTCCCCGAGCTTATTGGCTTGATCAAGCACCGCGACGGGCAACTGAGTTACGCCTCATCCGGTGCCGCCACGCCGCATCATCTGTTCATGGCGATGTTGCTCAAGATGATCGGCGCGAGCGCGCAGCACGTTCCTTATCGCGGCAGCGCCGCCGCCCTCGCCGACGTGATCGCCGGGCACATTCCGTTCATGATCATCGATCTCGCCGTTGCCCTCCCCGCCATTCACGACGGCAAGGTGAAGGTTGTGGCGGTCACCTCATCAACGCGGATCAAGGCGCTGCCGGACGTGCCGACCATCGCCGAGGCGGGCGTGCCCGGCTATGGCGGCACGCCGTGGTTTTCAGTGGTGGCACCGGCCGGAACGCCGCGGCCGATCATCGAGCGGCTCAATGGCGTGCTGATGACGTTCATCGCGCTGCCGGAGACGCAGGACAAGATGAATGGGCTCGCGATCACGCCGCGGACCAGCACCCCGGACGAGCTCGCGCAATTCATCCCCGCGGAAATCAGGAAATGGGCGCAGGTGGTCAAGGACGCCGGCATCGAGCCGGAGTGACGCGGTCCCGGACCTCAGGCGCGCGCCGGACGCGCGAGCCGGGCCCGCAGCCCCGCCGACCAGCGCAGCCGCCGCTCGCGCAGCTTCTCGATCGCCATCAGCGCCGCGGGCGTGACGATCAGCGTGAGCACGGTGGCAAAGCCGAGCCCGAACACGATCGCGGTAGAAAGATTGATCCACCATTGCGTGGCCGGTGCGCCGACCGTGATCTCGCGCGCGAGAAATTCGACGTTCATGCCGAACGCGATCGGCAGCACGCCGAGGATCGCGGTCACCGCAGTGAGCACCACCGGACGCGCGCGCTCGCGGCAGGTCTCGAGGATCGCGTCGTACGCCGCCACGCCCTCGCGCCGCAAGCGGTCGTAGGTGTCGATCAGCACGATGTTGTTGTTCACGATCACGCCGGCGTTGGCGATGACGCCGATGCCGGTCATCACCACGCCGAACGCCTGCCCCATGACCAGCAATCCGAGCAGCACCCCGAAGGTCGAGAGCACCACCGCGGTCAGCACCAGGCCCACCGACGTGAGCTTGTTGAACTGCGCGAGCAGGATCGCAAAGATGAGAAAGATCGCGGTGCCGAACGCCTTGAGCAGGAAGCTTCCCGCCTTGGCGCGCTCCTCGTCCTCGCCCTTGAGCTTGAAGGTGACGCCGGGGCCGAGGTCGGCGCGGGCAAGCTCGCTCGCGATCTCCTGCTGCACCTTGGCGGTCTGCACGCCTTGCGCCACGTTGGCGGCAACCGTCATCACCCGGTTGCCGTTGACCCGATTGATGTAGCCGACGCGCGGCGCCGGCACGCGCTGGACGAAGTTGCCGATCGGGACGTGGCCCATCGGCGTCTGCACGCGCAGATCGTCGATCTGATCGAGGCTGCGGCGGTCGGACGGGAAGCGCACCAGAATGTCCACCGACTTGTCGCTATCGACCGGGCGGTATTCGGTCGCCTTGAGCCCATTGGTGACGAGCTGCACGGCGCTGCCGACGGTGTTGACGCCGGCGCCATATTTGGCCGCCTCAGATTTGTCGACCTCAATCTTCCAGTCGATGCCGGGCAGCGGCTGGCCGTCGTCGAGATCGCGGATATCGCTGCGCGCCACGAGCATCGCCGCAACCTTGCTGGCCGCCACCGGCAGCGTCGCCGGATCCGGCGCTGCGATCTGCACCTGAATCGGCTTGCCCGTGGGCGGGCCCGCGCGCGGCGCCGTCACCTCCACGAGAATGCCGGGAATATCGGCGGTCTGCGCGCGAATGCCGTCCATGATCGCGTGCGCCGGGCGCCGCGTCCGCCAATCCGCAAATTCGAACTGGATGACGCCGATCGTGTCCTCGGTGAGCTCGGCCATGCCGCGCGGCTGCTCGCCGATGCGGGCGTAGACCGTCTTGATGCCGGCGAAGGAGAGCACGCGCCGCTCGACCTCGCCGACGAGGAGATTTTTTTCATCGAGCGCAAGGTTGCCGCGGGCGTGGACGATCACCTGGCCGTAGTCCGGCTCGACGTTCGGGAAGAACTCGACGCCGCGGCCAAATCGGCCATAGGCCATCTGCACCGCGACCAAAAGCAAGGCGGCAAGCGCGAGCGTCGTGCCGGGGTGGCGCAAGGCGAGCCGCACCGTGCGCATGTAGGGACCGCGATCCTTGGCGCGCTCGTCATGCGGCACTGGCGCCGCCTTGCCCAAAAGCGCGCCGAGGGTGGGCGTGAAGAACAGCGCCACCGCGAGCGAAGCTGACAGCGTCGCAATCAGCGTGATCGGCAGATATTTCATGAACTGGCCGACCACGCCGGGCCAGAACAGGAGCGGCGAAAACGCGGCGACGCGGGTCGCGGTGGCGGCGATCACCGGTCCCGACATGCGCTTGGCTGCCAGCGCATAGGCTTCTCGCGGCGCCATGCCTTCCGCCATGCGGCGCTCCGCGAATTCCGAGACGATGATGGCGTCGTCGACCAGCATGCCGACCGCGAGGATCAGCGAAAACAGCACGACGATGTTGACCGTCAATCCGGCGAGCTGCAGCCCGAGCACGCCGGCCAGGAACGAGGCGGGGATCGCGATGCCGATGAACAGCGAGGCGCGGAAGCCGAGCGCAAACAGGATCACGATCGCGACCAGCAGGACGCCGGTCACCACCGAGTTCTGCAGGTCGCCCAGCATCTGCCGGATGATCTTCGATTTGTCCTGGGTGAAGGTGACGTGAACCGATTCCGGCCAGGTCTTCTGCAGCTCGCCGACCACCGCCTTCACCGCGTCGACGGTCTCGATCAGGTTGGCGCCCGTACGCTTCGATACTTCGACCGTCATCGCGGGCCTGCCGTTCACCCGCGTCAACGAGGTCGCGTCCTTGAAGGTCGGTCTGACCTGCGCCACGTCGAGCAGCGTCACCGAGGCCTGCGAAGAAGCCACCAGTGGGATCTTCAAGATGTCCTGCGGCTTCTCGAACAGCGATGGCACCTTGACCGCAAAGCGGCCGGTCTGGCCTTCGAGCGCGCCGGCGGCAATGAGCGTGTTGAAGTTCTGGGTGAGGGAGCCGAGCGTATCGAGAGAGACGCCGTAGCTGTTCAACAGCGTGGGATCGAGAATGATCTCCACCGCTTCATCGCGCGCGCCGCGCAACTCGGCGGAGAGCACGCCCGGCGCCTGCTCGATCGCGTTCTTGGCGGCGCGCCCCACGCGCAGCAAGGTCCGCTCGGGCACGTCGCCGGAAAGCCCGACCACCAGCACCGGATAGAGCGAAAGATTGACCTCCAAGACCTGCGGCTCGTCGACGTCGCGCGGCAGATCGTGCTTGGCCTGATCGACCTTGGCGCGCACGTCGGCGAGCGCCGCCTTTGAATCGAAGCCCGCCTCGAATTCGAGCAGCACGAAGCCGCCGCCCTCGAACGCGGTCGAGCGCATCTCCTTGACGTTGCCGACCGATTTGAGTTGGGTCTCGACTGGGCGCAGTAACAGGCGCTCGGAATCCTCCGGGCTGATGCCGCGCTGGGAGAGCTGGACGTAGATGATCGGGATCCTGACGTCCGGCTCCGCCTCTTTCGGGATCGTCAAATAAGCAACCAGACCGGCGCCCAGCAGGAAGAGCAGCGTGGCGATCGTGAGCCGTGCGTGGCCGATGGCGCAATCGATGAAAGCGAACATCAGTTGATCACCGCGCCGTGGCGGTCAGCTCCGGCGCCAGCACCGCCTCGACCTTCTGCCCTTCGCGCACGAAATCCTGTCCTTGCACGATCACCCGGCTGCCATCGGCGATCCCGGCGACCCACATGAACGCCTGCTCGTCCTCGATCACCGCGACCGGAACAAACTCGACGGATTCGTCGGCGGCTACCGCGCGCACGCCCAGTTCGCCAGTCGCCGAGAAGGTCAGCGCCGAGCGCGGGATGCGCGTCGCAGGCACCGGCGCCAGCGGCAGCGAAACCTCGGCGGTGATTCCGTCGGGAATTCTGCCGTCGGGGTTGGGCAACTCGATCTCGACGCGATAGGTGCGCGTGGTCAGGCTCGCGGTCTTGGCGACGAAACGAATCTTTCCGCTCGCGGTCTCACCGGTGACGAGCCGCACCTCGGCGGTGTCGTTGAGCCTGATGCCGGCGAGCTTGCGTTCCGCCACCTCCACCACCGCCAGCATCGGATCGAGCGCGACCAACGTCGCGATCTCGCGGCCGGCGAACGAGAACGCGGCCTGGCCGACTTCCACCGCCACGTCGTGCACGATGCCCGACCAGGGCGCGCGCACCACGCCACGGTCGCGCTCCGCTTCGGCGGCGGCAAGCGCCGCCTCCGCCGATTTGAGCTGCGCCTCGAGATCGACGAGCTGCAGGCGCGGCAAGGTGCCGTTGAGGATGAGCTGCCGCTTGGCCTCGAGCTCGGTGCGCTTCTGCGTCGCCAACGCCTGCGCCTGCACGACCTGCGCTTCGCGCGCCTCGTCGGACAGGACGGCGATGGTTTCGCCCTTCTTCACTAACATGCCGCGCTTGACCCTGAGCTCGGTCACCACCCCGCCGGTACGGGCTGTCATGGTGACGCGCTTGTCCGCTTCGGTGCGCCCGGCAATGGTGAGATGGCGCCGGTGCGGGAGAACGCTTGTGCCGACGACCGCCACGCGAAACAGCGGTTTCGCCTCGCTGTCGCCCGCGCGCATGGCCGCGCGGCTTTGCGCCTTCTCGTGCGGAAGCAAGTGACCGGACGCGATCCAGAGTGCGGCCGCCGCGACTAATCCGACGGCGGTCAGGCGGCGTGCTTGCATGCGGCGTTCTCCTTGCGGTCGGCCATGCTCTTGGCGCCGCCGCGCGACGGTTGGCGTGTGCTGTTCATGACGATTGACGACCGCGCCGAACAGACTTCAGCTCAGCCTTGGCCCGGCGTGCGATGCGAATCCCCCCGGTATCGCAGTGCGGTAACCCGCTGTGATTATTGGCTGGTCTTGTTGGCGAAACTGCGACCCGTACGAGATTTGTCGTCCTCGCTGCGACGCCTCGCCACGTCATCGCACCCAACGATAATGCCCAGGCGGACCGAACGTTGCGGCGATCAAAGCGTTTCAGCGGAATCCTTGTGGCAAAATGGAGAAGTCCCATAGGCGGGGGCAGCATGGGCGGGGGCAGCATGGGCGGCGGCAGCACGGGCGGCGGCGGTTTTGCCGGTGCGCCAAGCCGCGGCGGATCGTTCGCGCGCGGCGCGCCATCGACCAGCTTCGCCATGCGCAGCGGGCCGATCGGCAACCGCGCCGTCGTGCCGGGCGGCCGCACTTGGACCCGAGCATGGAACGGCCGCCATCACTTCCGGCATCGCTCGCGCTTCGCCGCCTTCGGCTTTGCCGGTCCGTATTTCTACGATGACAGCTGCTCGCGCTTCGCGTCGGTGCGCGGCGTCTGGCGGCGTGTCTGGGTCTGCTATTGATCCGATGCGCCTGAGCGCTGCCGGCTTGCCGGTGGACTCGAAAGCGCAATTCTGCTAGATGCGGCGCCAATCGGGAGCCCGCGCGATCGCGCTTTAAGTGGCGCATCGGCGGGCTCCGACCATCGGAAACAACCGCGAGGAATGACGCGTGCAGGTTCTCGTCCGTGACAACAACGTCGACCAGGCCCTCAAGGCGTTGAAGAAAAAGATGCAGCGCGAGGGCATCTTCCGCGAGATGAAGCTGCGCGGTCATTACGAAAAACCCTCGGAACGAAAGGCGCGGGAAAAGGCGGAGGCAATCCGCCGGGCGCGCAAGCTCGCGCGCAAGCGCATGCAGCGCGAAGGGCTGTTGCCGGTCAAAGCCAAGCCCAGCCCTACCGCGGGCGGGCCCGGGCGCGGCCCACGCCGTCCCGCTCCTTGACGGCGTGTCATCGCCGGACTTGATCCGGCGATCCATCATCTTCGTAAGACTTTTTCGATAGGTGCGCGGGTCAAAGCCCGCGCATGACGGATTCACTCACCGAAAAACCGTTTCGCTGTCTCGAGTGCCCCATACGCGCCGAGGTCGTTGTGGCGGGCGCCGGGAAATCGCACGAAGCGCTTGGGCGCGTTGATCAGCGCGTACAGCCGCTCGCCCAACGCGATCGGCACAACCCGGTCGCGCTCGCCGTGCAGCACCAAGACCGGCACCGTCACCTTGCCTATCGCGAGGTCCGAGCGGAACTGATCCTTCATCAGCCAGCGCACCGGCACGAACCAGTAGAGCGCGGCGGCAACATCGGCCGCCGAGGTGAACGGCGATTCCAGCACGAGGCGCCCGACCGGTTCTTGCGCGGCGACCACGACCGCGAGACCGCTGCCGAGCGATTCGCCCCAAGCGACGATGCGCTTGGCCGGATAACGTGCGGCGGCAAAGGCGTAGGCGGCTTGTGCGTCATCGATAAGCCCGGCCTCGCTCGGGCGTCCGCTCGAACCGCCATAGCCGCGATAGCTCAGCGCCACGAGGCCCGTGCCATCGCCGGTGAGCGCGCGAAACCGATCGACGCGCCAGCGCAGCGAGCCGCCGTTGCCGTGGAAATAGAGAATGACGGGTTGTTCCCCGCGCGGCGGCACGTGCCAAGCGATCACGCGCTCGCCGTCGGCCGTGTCGAGCACGACCTCTTGCGCCTCCGGCAATCCCGCCGCCGCCGGCGCAGTGCGAAAGCGCTCGGGAAAATATTGCAGCGATCGCTGCGTGAAATAGAGCAGCGCGACGAACGCGACGTAGCCGATCAATCCGAAAATGAGAACCCACTTCAGTGTCGCCATGGTCGTCGTTGATACCACGCCTTTACAGGCGACCGTTAAACCTTGAGAGTTGGGCCTGGCGCGCAGCAGCGGCCGAGGGGATGGGGACATGATTTCCGTGCAGACACGCAAAGTCATCGCCGCCGGCATGATCGGCAACGTGCTCGAATGGTACGACTTTGCAATTTACGGATACTTCGCGGCGATCATCGGCCGCCAGTTCTTTCCGCACGAGAACGCCGTCGCGCAGCTCCTTTCCGCGTTCGGCATATTCGCGGTCGGCTATCTCATGCGCCCAATCGGCGGCGCACTGATCGGCCACATCGGCGATCGCTTCGGGCGCCGCGCCGCGCTGACCTTCTCGGTGCTCGCGATGGCGGTTCCCACCTTCTTGATCGGCTTGTTGCCGGGATACGCGACACTCGGCCTGGTAGCGCCAATTGCACTTACGGTGCTGCGCGTGGTGCAGGGACTTTCCGTGGGCGGCGAATACACCAGCTCCATGGTGTTCCTGGTGGAGCGCGCGCCCGAAGGCCGCCGCGGATTGATGGGTGCGCTGGCCGCGAGCGGCGCCACCTGCGGCATCCTGCTCGGCTCGGCGGTCGGCGCCGGTTTTGCCGCGAGCATGTCCGAGCAGGCGCTGGAGACGTGGGGCTGGCGCGTTCCGTTCCTGTTCGGTCTCGTGGTCGGAATCGCCGGCTACTTGCTGCGCCGTCACGTTCTGGAAACCGTGCCGCTCGAACCGCGCAAGCGCGCCCCGATCGTCGAGACGCTGCGCGATCACTGGCGCGTCGTGGTGGGCTTCGCCGGCTTGTCCGTGTTCAATGCGGTCGGCTTCTACGTGAGCTTCGTCTATCTCGTGAGCTGGCTGCAGACCGCCGATGGGATTCCGCCGGCGCGCGCGCTCGAGATCAATTCATTGAGCATGGCGATTCTGTTGCCGGTGGTGATCGCGGCCGGGCTGCTGAGCGACCGGTTCGGACGCAAGCCGTTTTTGCTGCTCGCGACGATGCTCGCCTTTGTCGCCGCGGTTCCGCTGTTCTGGCTGCTCAACCATCCCTCGGAGTTGCTGGCACAGCTTGGCCAGCTCGGCCTGGTCCTGGCCGTCGGCCTCTACGGCGGGGCGCAGCCCACGATCATGGTGGAGGCGGCGCCGCCGCGGGTGCGCTGCACGGCGGTGGCGATCGGCTACAACAGCTGCCTCGGCGTGGTCGGCGGCTTGACGCCGCTCACGGCGACCTGGCTGGTCGAACGAACCGGCAATGAGATCGCGCCGGGCTTCCTGATCATGGCGGCGGCGGCCGTCACGTTCGTGACTGTCCTGCAGTTTCACGAAACCTACCGCAAGCCGTTTGCTGCAGCCTCTGCCGCAGCGGCGGCCTAGGTCTGAGTTGCCCTGATCACAGCCGCAGCGCGGCTTCCGGCAGCGTGAATTTGAGCTTGAGCGCGTCGGCCACGGCGCGATGGGTGACTTTCCCCTCGAACACATTGAGCCCCTGGCGCAGGTAGGGGTCCTCACCGAGCGCGCGGCGATAGCCCTTGTCGGCGAGCGCGAGCACGAACGGGAGCGTGACGTTGTTGAGCGCAAAGGTCGAGGTGCGGGCGACCGCGCCCGGCATGTTGGTGACGCAATAGTGCACGACCTCGTCGACGGTGTAGGTCGGCGCCGAATGGGTGGTCGGCCGCGAAGTCTCGGCGCAGCCGCCCTGGTCGATGGCGATGTCGACGATGACGGAGCCGGGCTTCATTGCCTTGACCGTCGCGGCGGTGATCAGCTTCGGCGCGGCGGCGCCCGGAAGCAGCACCGAGCCGATCACCAGGTCCGCGCGCCGGCACAGCGTCTCGATGGCGTCGCGCGTGGAGAATACGGTGCGCACCCGCGCGCCGAGCCGTTCGGCAATGCGGCGCAGCGCTTCCGGATTGCGATCGATCACGGTGACCGTTGCAGCCATGCCGGCGCTGATCAGGGCGGCATGGGTGCCGGCAACGCCGCCGCCGAGCACGACGACGTCGGCCGGCGGCACGCCGGGCACGCCGCCGAGCAGCACGCCGCGTCCGCCGTTTTCCTTTTCCAGGCAGCGCGCCCCTACATGGGGCGCCATGCGGCCCGCCACTTCCGACATCGGCGTCAACAGCGGCAGCGTGCCCTGCGGACTGGTCACGGTCTCGTAGGCGATGGCGATCACGCCCGACGCCAGGAGGTCGTTGGTTTGCTGCGGATCGGGCGCAAGATGCAGATAGGTGAACAGCACTTGCCCCGGCTTGAGCTTCTTGCGCTCTTGCGCGAGCGGCTCCTTGACCTTCACCAGCAGCTCGGCAGCGGCATAGATCTGATCGGCATCGGCGACGATCTCAGCGCCGGCCGCCTGATAATCGGCGTCGCTCAATCCGGCGCCCACGCCTGCGCCTTTCTGCACGATGACGCGGTGACCGTTTGCCGTGAGCTCGCGTACCGTGGAGGGAACGAGACCCACCCGGTACTCGCTGTCCTTTATTTCCTTCGGCACGCCGACGCGCATCGTTGCGATCCCGATTTGACGCTCTCCGTGCAGAGAATGCCGAGGATCATCGCCGCCGCGCAAGCGGGCGACGGACGCTCTGCGCTGCTTGATTTGCGCCGTTCAGGCGCGTTCCCTAGTGTCCCGATTCCGAAGTTCGCACGCGCTCGCGGCAGTCTCGATGCGAACTTCGGAATCAAAGGGACACTAGCAACGTTATGATTCTAGTGCCGCTTTTGAACCCGAAGTTCGCAAACACCCTTCCCGCCCGATCGTGCGAACTTCGGGTTCGCGGCACTAGCGGCTGTTCGTCAACGAACTTCGCAATTCAGCCCGATGGGAGCGCCCAGTGGCCGAGGATCCCTATTCCGTCCTAGGCGTGAAGCGCGATGCCTCACAAGAGGAGATTCGCACGGCCTACCGGCAGCTCGCGAAAAAGCTGCATCCGGACCTCAATCCTGGGGACAAGCAGGCGGAGGAGAAGTTCAAACAGGTCGCCGCGGCCTACGACATTCTCGGCGATGCGGAGAAGCGCGCGCGTTTCGACCGCGGCGAGATCGACGCCTCCGGGCAGGAACGCGCGCGCGAGCGCTACTACCGCGACTTCCACGGCCCCGGCGCCGAGGAACACACCTACAGCACCAGCGGCGGCTTTGCCGATTTCATGGAAAGCGAGGACATCCTCAAGGAGATGTTCGGACGCGGGGGGCGCACGTTGCGCTTGCGCGGTCAGGATGTGCTCTATCGACTGCCGGTGGAATTCCTCGAGGCCGTCAACGGCGCGACCAAGCGCATTACCATGCCTGACGGCGGCACGCTCGACGTGGTCATCCCCAAAGGCACACGCGACGGTCAGGTGCTGCGGCTGCGCGGCAAAGGCGGTCCGGGGATCGGCGGCGGCGAACCCGGCGACGCGCTGGTCGAAACCGAAGTCGCGCCGCATCGGTTCTTCACCCGCAAGGGCGACGACATCCATGTGGAACTGCCGGTCAGCCTGCCGGAGGCGGTGCTCGGTGCGAAGCTCGACGTTCCCACGCCAACCGGGCCGGTGCGCATGACCGTGCCCAAAGGCGCGAACACGGGCACGGTGCTCCGCCTGCGCGGCAAGGGCGTGGCGCGCGCAGGCGGCAAGGCGGGCGATGAATACGTCACGCTGAAAGTCGTGCTGCCGGAGCGACCCGATCCGGAGCTGGAAGAATTCGTGCAGCGCTGGCAGGCCGGGCAAAGCCAGAACCCGCGCCAGCATCTGGAGGCATGACATGATCTCGTTCGAGGAATTTTTGTTGCGCGCCCATGTGGAGCGTCAGTCGTTGCACGCCTGGATCGCGGCGGGCTGGATCGTCCCGCCGCGGACCGATCCGGAGCCCATGTTCTCCGACGTGGATCTGGCGCGCGTCCAGCTCATTCGCGATTTGCGCGAGGATTTTGGCGTCAACGACGAAGGCGTCGCCGTCATCCTGCACTTGCTCGACCAAATGCACGGACTGCGCCGCAGCATGCACGAGCTGCTCAGGGAGATGCGCGCGGACCGAGAGACCCGCGGGTGATGCGCTCTCCCGCTCATACCCGCGCAAGAGCATGTGAAGAAAACCTGTCGCTGTAGCTGCTCCGCCCTCATCCTGAGGAGCGAGCGTGGTTCGAGGCCTGCCCTCACCCTGAGGAGCGTTGCGAAGCAACGCGTCTCGAAGGGTGAGGGCAGGCGCCTCACCATGAGGGCGAACGTCTCGAAGGATGGGGGCGGCCCACCGATCTCGGGTTTACCCGAGATCGGCAATATTAAGTGCGCAAGTCGAATAAACCCGACTTGCGATGCTTCGAGACGCGCGCTTTGCGCGCTCCTCAGCATGAGGCCGGGCGTGGGCGGTGTGCCCTCACCTCTTCTCCGGCAGCGCGAATACGTAGATCGCGTTGTGGCCGCGTACCGGCTTCACGTAATTCCGCACCAGCGCGAGCGGCCCTGCCGTGCCCGACTGTCCGTCGCCGGTCATCACCGCGACGTATTGGCGTCCGTTCACCGCGTAGGTGATCGTGCTCGCCATGATCATGCCGCCGAGCACGCTCTCCCAGAGAATCTTTCCGCTGTCGGTGTCGAGCGCGCGAAAGCGGCGGTTGAGATCGCCCCAGAACAGGAGATCGCCGCTGGTGACCAGCGCCGATCCGTTGCCCGGCTCGGGCTGCGCGTGAATGCGCTCGACCTTGCCGGTCGAGAGGTCCACCTTGGCGATCCCGAGATACGCCTTCGGATCCGATCCGGGACGGATGACCGCCCGGCGCGGTCCGAACCCCTGCGGGTTCTGCTGGTTCGCGGTCATGTCCAGGCAGGCGTCGTGATAGGGGATGTAGAGCGCGTTCTTGCCGGGATGGTACGCCGTCGACCACCAGCTTCTGGTGTTGTGGAAGCAGACCAGCACCCGCTCGCCGTCCTTCTTCTTGACCTTGTCCCAATTGATGTGCGTGCGCCCGGTCGCGACGTCGATGCCGGAAAGATGAAATTCCGGCACGTCAAAGGGAAAGGGCGTGGCCCAGAGGAACGCTCCGGTAGCGCGGTCGAGCGCCCATATGCCGCCCGCCTCGGCGACCTCGACGACGATGTCGCGCGCTTCGCCGCGCGGAATGTTGGGATTGATCCACTTCACGGCACCGGGATCAGGATTGATCGTGGTGCGCACGAGCGTGCGCTCGTGGATATGGTCGAGGTCCCAGTCGTCACCCGGAAGATGCTGGTAATACCAGAGCAGTTTGCCGGTCTCGATGTCGAGCGCGACGGTTGAATTGCTGTAGAGCTCGGACGGAGCGGAATTCGCCACCGCCGCGGCGTTGCCGTCGTGGCGCTTCATCCGGGTCCACGGCTTGGGATTGGCGATCGCCCAGTAGAGCGTCTTGCGCGTGGGATCGTAGGAGCCTGGCAATCCCCAGGAGCTCGCGACCCTTTTTTCCGCGGGCAGACCTCCCCAGGTGTCCCCGCCCGGATCGCCCGGCGCCGGCGTGTTGAAAAATTTCCAGACCTCCTTGCCGGTCTTCGCGTCATAAGCCGCGAGGAAGCAGCCGGCGCGCGTCTCGCAGGTGCGCCCGGTGATCACCTTGCCTTCGACCACGAGCGGCGCCGAGGTGTGCTGGGAAAGCTCCTTATAATCCTGAACCCTGTTCTCCCAGCGAAGCTTGCCGGCGCGCGCATCGAGCGCGACGAGAAATCCATCCGGCGATTCGAAAAAGATCATGTCCTCGTAGATGGCGAGACCTTTTTCCCGCGCCGCCGTCGGCGCGCCGATGAAATCGGTCATGTCCTTGGGATAATCGCGGGAATATTCCCAGATGAGGTCGCCGTTGCGGGCATCGAGCGCCAGCACGCCGGCGCCGGGGCTCACGACGTACATGACGCCGTTGGCGACGATCGGCACGGTTTCCTGCGTGCCCGCCGACAGCCCACGCGACCAAGCCAGCTGCAGCTGGCCGACATTGGCTCGGTTGATCTGATCGAGCGGGCTGAACCGCTGCTCGTCGTAGGTGCGATTGAACATCAGCCAATCCGCAGGATCCGGATTGGCGAGCATTTCGCGCGTCACCGGCTTGAAGTCGGCGGTCTGCGCGGCAAGCGGGGTGGCAACCGCGATGAGAAGCAGCGCGGCGATCCACGATCTCCGCATCATGTTTTCCTCCCCATGCTTCATTCCGGCACTCCGGCCGGTCACACCGGGATTGAAAACCAGTCCAAAAGCGAACACAACCGATCAATCGTCGCTAAGCGCGAACGGTGAGACGGAGAGGGATCGACGAATGCACCGCGTTTTGCGCGCAGCCATCGTTGTATGGGCAGAGTGTTGCGCCGTCGCTTACGCGCAGGATCGCGCGGCCATCGATGCCGGCGAAGCGCTCTACGAGGAGCATTGCGTGACCTGCCATGGGGAAAAGCTGCGCAATCCCGGCGGTGCATTCGACCTGCGCAAGCTCACCGCCGACCAGCGCGCGCGCTTCGACAAATTCGTCATGGAAGGCAAGGGCCAGATGCCGCCCTGACGCGGCACGCTCAACGAAACTGAGCTCGATCAGCTCTGGGCCTATATCCGCGCCAACGCCGAAAAGTGAGAGGACAGGCCGATCGCTCTCCTCCGCTCATGCCCGCGGAAGCGGGCATCCAGCCTTTTGGCCCTGGACCCCCGCTGTCCGGTCCCCACGAAAATGGCCGAAGGCGGCGATCGCCGGTTCTCACCGAAGTGATATCGGCCATTTTCGTGGGTGCCCGTCGCGGGGGTGAGCGGAAACCGGCCCGTCTGTGTCTTCATCACAACGCCTTGACGATCTCTTCCGTCATCTTCTTGGCGTCGCCGAACAACATCATCGTGTTGTCGCGGTAGAACAGCGTGTTGTCGATGCCGGCATAGCCGGAGGCGAGCGAGCGCTTCAAGAACATCACCGTTCCCGCCTTCCACACCTCCAGCACCGGCATGCCGTAGATCGGCGAGGATGGATCCTCCTCCGCCGCCGGGTTGGTCACGTCGTTGGCGCCGATAACGAAGGCGACGTCGGCCTGGGAAAATTCCGAATTGATATCTGCGAGCTCAAAGACTTCGTCGTAAGGAACATTCGCCTCGGCGAGCAGTACGTTCATGTGGCCGGGCATGCGACCGGCGACTGGGTGGATCGCGTATTTGACTTCGACGCCGTCCTTCTTCAGGCGATCCGCCATCTCGCGCAGCGAGTGCTGTGCCTGCGCCACCGCCATCCCGTAGCCCGGCGCGATGATCACCTTGCCCGCGTTCTTCAGGATGAAGGCCGCATCCTCGGCCGATCCCTGCTTCACCGGCCGCTGCTCGTGCTGGGCGGACGGCCCGGCCACTTCGCCGCCGAAGCCGCCGAGAATGACCGAGATGAAGCTGCGGTTCATTCCCTTGCACATGATGTATGAGAGAATCGCGCCGGAGGAGCCGACCAGCGCGCCGGTGATGATCAGCGCGGAATTTCCCAGGGTGAAGCCGATGCCGGCGGCGGCCCAACCGGAATACGAGTTGAGCATCGAGATCACGACCGGCATGTCGGCGCCGCCGATCGGAATGATGATGAGCACGCCGAAGGCGAACGCGGCAAACGCCAACAGCCAGAAGGCGACATGACTTTCCGCGCGCACGAACCAGACGATCAGCGCGACGATTGCGAGAGCAAGCGCGATGTTGATGGCGTGGCGCGCCGGCAGGATGATCGGCGCCCCGCTCATGCGCGCGGAGAGTTTCAGGAACGCGATCACCGAGCCGGTGAAGGTGACGGCGCCGATGGCGACCCCGAGCGACATTTCGAACAGGTTCGGCTTGTGGATCGCGCCGACCGTGCCGATGTCGAAAGCGGCCGGCGCGTAGAGCGCGCCGGCCGCCACCAGCACCGCCGCCATCCCCACCAGCGAATGAAACGCCGCGACCAGCTCCGGCATCGAGGTCATCGGCACCCGCCGCGCGATCACCGCGCCGGTGCCGCCGCCGATCGCGAAGCCGACCAGCACGAGCGCCCAGGCGAGGCCGCCCGAAGGCCGATGCGTGGTGAGCGTCGTGACGATGGCGATCGCCATGCCGATCATGCCGAACAGGTTGCCGCGCCGGCTGGTCTCCGGTGACGAGAGGCCGCGCAGCGCGAGGATGAACAGGGCGCCGGCGAGCAGATAGGCGAGCCCGTCGAGATCAGCGAGCATCAACTGCTCCGGCGCCGACAATTGCTCTTCTCATGGCGGAAGCCTCACTTCTTTTTCTTCTGGTACATGCCGAGCATGCGCTGGGTCACGAGAAAGCCGCCGAAAATGTTGACGCACGCCAGTCCGAGCGCGACGAAGCCGAAGGCGCGCGCCCAGAGCGGCCCGGATTCGTTTGCCGCGAGCGGCACGCCGACCGCGAGCAGCGCCCCCACGACGATCACCGAGGAGATCGCGTTGGTCACCGACATCAGCGGCGTGTGCAAGGCCGGGGTCACCGACCACACCACGTAATAGCCAACGAAGATCGCGAGCACGAAGACCGAGAACCGAAACACAAACGGATCGACCGCCCCGCCGGTGGTGGCATGCACGGCGCCGCCGCTCGCCGCCGCGATAATGTCGAGCTGCGCGAAGACGAGATCCTGGGTCGAAGAGCCGGCAGGCACTCCCATCGCTGCAACGGCGCCCGGTGGAATGACGGTCAGCATTCGGTGCTCCTCAGTTCGCGGCGGCGCTCAGATCTTGTGGATTACTCAGCCTGTATCGTCACGCAGCGCTCTTCGACGAAAAGCTCGGATGGATCACCGCACCATCGCGGGTAAGCGCCGTCGCCCGTACGATTTCGTCGTTCCAATCAACGGCGAGCGCTTTGTTCTTCTTGTCGATGAGGATATCGAGAAACGCGAAAAGATTTCTGGCGTAGAGGCTCGAAGCGGAGGCGGCAATGCGGCTCGGCACGTTGCGATATCCGACAATTTTGACGCCGGCTGCATCCACGACCTCGTCCGACTTGGCGAGCTCGCAGTTGCCGCCGCGTTCGACCGCAAGATCGACGATGACCGAGCCCGGCCGCATCGACGCGACCATGTCTTTGAAAACGAGCCGCGGCGCCGGCCGCCCGGGAATGAGCGCCGTGGTGATGACGATGTCCTGCTTCTTGATGTGCTCGGCAACGAGCGCAGCCTGTTTCGCCTGATACTCCTTGGACATTTCCTTGGCGTATCCGGCGGCGGTTTCTGCCTGCTTGAATTCCTCGTCCTCGACCGCCACGAATTTGGCGCCGAGGCTCTCGACCTGCTCCTTGGCGGCGGGCCGCACGTCGGTGGCGGTGACGATGGCGCCGAGCCGGCGTGCCGTGGCGATCGCCTGCAAGCCGGCGACGCCCGCGCCCATGATGAAGACTTTTGCGGCCGGAACTGTGCCTGCGGCCGTCATCATCATCGGTAGCGCGCGCCCGTATTCGGCAGCAGCATCGATGACGGCGCGATAGCCCGCGAGGTTCGCCTGGCTTGAGAGCACGTCCATGGCCTGCGCGCGGGTGATGCGCGGCATCAGTTCCATCGCGAACGCGGTGACGCCCGCCTTCGCCATCGCCTCGAGCGCTGCATCGGCGCCGTAGGGGTCCATCATGGCTATGACGAGCGCGCCTTTTTTATAGCCGGCTAGCTCCGAGGCGCTCGGGCGGCGCACCTTGAGCACAACATCGACCCCCGTCGTTGCACCGGTTGTCACGGTTGCGCCCGCCGTGGTGAATTCGGCGTCGGGAATGCCCGAGCTGATCCCGGCGCCCGCTTCCACGGCCACCTCGGCCCCGAGCGCCCGCATTTTCTTGACGGTTTCCGGGGTCGCCGCCACGCGCCCCTCACCGGGCTCGGACTCGCGCGCCACCGCTATGCGCATTCAGGAGCCTCCTATCAACTGAATACGAATCTTGGAGATATCTTCCGGCGCAGCGAAACCAGGAACGACCATGAACGCGCGGCGATGATCGGATTCAATCCGGGACGGATTTCATGCCGCGCTTGCGCCGCCGGAGCAGAGCGCGAGCGCCACGAGCGAGATCACCACCATGATCACGCTTGGCAAGCGGGCGCCGCTCACGAAGCCATGGACGGAGACGATGCTTGCAACCACGAAAATCGCGAATGCGACGAGCCAGTGCTCCGTCACGCCGCCGATCGCCAATCCCAGCACGATGTTGGCCACATGGGCGCCACCGACCAGGATCCAATGGGTGAAGCGTTCATACGTCGCCTCGTGCGCGGGTAGGTCATTGCCCAGCGCCGTTGCGACTTCGACTTTCCCGTGATCGGCCATCGGCTCCTCCGGTATTCGGCCCGGTACGCGGGGATTAGCGCAAATGGCGCGGCCGGGCAACGCCGCACGACGTAATCGCGGCGCCGCTATCGATGCGCGGCGGCCCGGTCGAGGCCGGCAGCGGCGAGCGCCCCATTTTGCCGCTCCGTCACCCGGCGGATGGAAAAGTCCTCGATCGCTTCGTTGAACAGCTTGTGAAAATTGAGCTCGGCACGCAGATGCAGGAACACCGCGCCGAGCCCAATCGCCGCGCGGTCCATGAACACGAATTCGCGCGGCACCGTGACTGGGCCCATCCGCTTGAGCGCTTGGTGCACGCGAAACGCCTCGCGCCGACCGTATTCCGAGGGTTTCACGCCGTCGGCCAGGCTGCGCACGCGATCTTCGAGCAACGGCCCGTAAATGAACCGCGCCCAGATGTTGAGCGCGTCGGTCAATTCGCGGGTGAGCCGCTTGAAGCCCCAGGTCTCATAAGCGTGCGCGATGAGGTCCTCATCGCCTCTGCGCAAGCCGTTATAGAGGTCGACCACCCCACCGACGAACTTCGGCGGGAAGATGCGGATACAGCCATAGTCCAGAAGATTGATGCCGGCCGGGCGTCCGCCCGCCTCGAACACGGTGTAATTGCCGAGATGCGGATCGCCGTGGATCACGCCGAATCGGCTGAACGGCCACCACCACGCCGTGAACATGGCGGTGGCGAGTCGATTGCGCGCGGCGAGATCGTCCTCTTTGTGCGCAAGCAGTCGGCGCCCTTCCAGCCAGTCGAGCGTGAGCAGGCGTCCGGTGGACAGTTCCGGCCACACGCGCGGCACCCGGATCTGCTCGATACCCTCGAGCATTTTGCGATAAAGCGTGACGTGCTTGGCTTCGCGCCGATAATCGAGCTCCTCGCGGATGCGCGCGCCGATCTCCTTGGCGATCTCGGTGGTATCGATCACCGGATCCATGCGGCGGTGGATGGCGAAGACGAGTTGCAGCTGCCGCAGGTCGGCCTCGACCGCGGACTGCATGTCCGGATATTGCAGCTTGCAAGCCAGCGCCGCGCGGTCGTGGGCGCGCGCACGGTGCACCTGCCCCAGCGACGCCGCCGCCGCCGGGTGATGCTCGAAACTTGCGAATTTCTTCTGCCATTGCGGCCCGAGTTCGGCGGCCATTCGGCGCTTGACGAAGGCCCAGCCCATGGGCGGCGCCTCGCTTTGCAGCTTCATCAGCTCGGTCGCGTATTCCGGCGGCAGCGCGTCGGGAATGGTGGCAAGGAGCTGCGCCACCTTCATGATCGGGCCTTTGAGCCCGCCAAGCGCGGCGGCAAGCTCGAGCGCGTTGCGGCCGCGGTCGAGCGCGACGCCGAACAGCCGCGCCCCGGCAATGCGCGCGGCGACGCCGCTCATGTTGGCCCCGACGCGCGCGTAGCGCGCTGCGCGGGCGGAGAAGCGGTTCGCTTCGCGGTCGGTCATGGGCTCAGCTCTTGCCGGAGCCCAACATAATCGGCCAAGTGCCGAAAATCACGATTTTGCAAGCTTCTTGGCCACGACCTCGCGTGGTGAATTATCCCAATTCCTCCAGCTCTCCAATCATCCGCTCGATCACGCCGAGGCCGCCTTGCCAGAAGGCGGAATCGCGCGCGTTGAGGCCGAACGGGGCGAGCAACTCGGAATAGGTTTTCGTCCCGCCTGCCGCCAGCATCTGCAGGTAGCGCTCGGCGAAACCTTCGGCAGCCCGCTCGTAGACCGCGTAGAGCGAATTCACCAGGCAATCGCCGAACGCATAGGCGTAGACATAGAACGGCGAATGCACGAAGTGCGGAATGTAAGCCCAGAACGTCTCGTAGCCCGGCTTGATCTCGATCGCCGGTCCGAGACTCTCCTGCTGCACCTCGAGCCAGAGTGCGTTGAGCCGCTCGGCGGTGAGCTCGCCGGTTTTGCGCTCGACGTGAACCTTGCGTTCGAACGTGTAGAACGCGATCTGCCGCACCACGGTGTTGAGCATGTCCTCGACTTTGGCGGCGAGCATGGCCTTGCGCTGCCGCTTGTCGACCTTGGCGAGGAGCCGCTTGAACGTGAGCATTTCGCCGAACACGCTCGCGGTCTCGGCAAGCGTGAGCGGCGTCGGCGCCATCAGCGCGCCGTTCGGCGCCGCCAGAACCTGATGCACGCCGTGGCCGAGCTCGTGGGCGAGCGTCATCACGTCGCGCGGCTTGCCCTGATAGTTGAGCAGCACGTAAGGGTGCGCGGACGGAACCGTCGGGTGCGAAAAGGCGCCGGGCGATTTGCCCGGGCGCACCGGCGCATCGATCCAATTCTTGTCGAAGAACTGCTCCGCGATCGCCGCCATCTCGGGCGAGAAGGCGCGGTAGGCGGTGAGCACGGTGTCCTGCGCCTCGCGCCAGCCGATGGTGCGCGTCGCGACCTTGGGCAGCGGCGCGTTGCGGTCCCAGTGCGGCAGCCGCTTCTTGCCGAACCAGCGCGCCTTGAGCGCGTAGTAGCGATGGGAAAGCCGCGGATAGGCCGCGCGCACCGCCTCGACCAGTGCATCCACCACTTCTCGCTCGACTCGATTTGACAAGTGACGGGCGTCGGCAACGTCGACGAAGCCGCGCCAGCGGTCGGAAATTTCCTTGTCCTTGGCGAGGACGTTGGTGATCAGCGCGAACGTGCGCAGACGCTCCTTGAAGGTCTTGGCGAGCGCCTGCGCCGCCGCCTTGCGCGTTGCCGCGTTCGCGTCCTGCAGGAGATTGAGCGTCGGCTCGATGGCGAGCGACTTCGCGCCGACCTTAAAGCGCAGGCCGGCAATCGTCTCGTCGAACAGCCGGTTCCACGCGGAATACGTGGTCACCGACTTCTCGTGGAACAGCTCCTCGATGCGGTCTTCCAGCTGATACGGCTTGTCCTTGCGGATGTCCTCGAGCCAAGGCCGATAATGGCCTAGGGCGGGCTCGCGCATGGCGGCTTCGAGCTTGGCGTCGTCGAGCCGATTGAGCTCGAGCACGAAGAACAGAAGATGGGTCGACGCCGCGGTGACGCGCTCCTGCACGTCGGCATAGAATTTGCCGCGCGCCGGATCGGCCGTGTCGCCGGCATGGACCAGCGCGGCGAACGAGATGAGGCGGCCGAGGAGATCGTCAAGCTGCTCGAAGCGCTGCACCGCTTCGGCAAGCTCTTGCGGCTTGTCGGTGAGCTGGGCCAGCCTGCCCTTGTAATTCTCGGCAAACGAGCGGCTTTCCGCATCGCCGCGATCGAGGTCGCGTTTGATCTGCGGGTCCTCAATGCCGGCATAGAGATCGGCCAGGTTCCACTCCGGCAGATGACCCAGGCGGGAGTCAGATTTCACTGCGCGGGCGGTGCGTTGCTTGGCAGGCATGAATTGATCTTTCTTCGGCGGAAAAGCGGCCGTTCCCCACGTCGCGGACGGTCGTTCCGGCTGGGAGGAATCAAGCAGCGGTCCGGACGCGCGAGCATCCGGGATGTCGAGGTTGCCTCGATATATTGTGGCCTACTCCCGGGGCAAGCGCCTCTCAGTTTGACCACGGGCCGCTCGTTTGCAACGTTTTAACCCGCAATTAAGCGCCCTCGGCGACAGTGCCAATTCGGTACATGGCGGTTCATCGAGGTCGCGTTGAAAGATTGGGAACATCCGCAAGAGCACGGCCTCCCGGAAACGGACGACGCTGGAGCGGCGCCATCACCGGCTGCCGAGCCGCCGGCCGCGGCGCTGATTTTGCTCGACGCCGCCGGCGCCATGCGCCCGCTCGAAGATATCGAGGCCGACGCGATTCGCTTCGCCATCGCCCATTACCGCGGGCACATGTCCGAGGTCGCACGCCGGCTACGGATCGGCCGTTCCACGCTCTATCGCAAGCTCGATGCGCTAGGCCTCGCCGCCGCGACCGCCGAAGCCAAACGCGCCCGTGGTATTGCGGTGACACCGCAAGCCAAAATTGAGCTCGCCTGAATCACACCGCGTTGTAAGCGGGTGACAGCGAGCCAAAATCGGACAAATTCGCCTGTCATATGTTGCCTCGCTCGGCAGATTCGAGTGAGCTCCCAGGTCGTGCGACCGGAGCTCGGTTACAAAGACGGGGACGCTGCCCTCGGCGATGTCCCTGCTGGAATTGGGAGGCGATGCAATGCGCGGCCCCGGTTACCTCTCGACGAGCGTGGCTCTTGCGTTGATGCTGGCAGCGCCGATCGGCGCGTTTGCCGATCCGCACGAGCCTGACGCAATTACGGCCGCCCCGCCGGCGACGCGGGCTGACCCGCCCGCCGCCGCCGCAGCGGCAAAGTCGGCCGCGCAGGCCGAATCGCCTGCCCCTGCCAAGGAATCGCCGGCTTCGGCGCAGCCAGCTGCAAGCGCGCCGGCTCCCACCGCGCCAGCGGTGAGCGAGGCACCCGCGCAAGCGAAGGATGCCGCCCCAGCGCCGGCCGCCGCTGTCGCCGCCGAGCAGGCCGCTCCTCCCGATCCGCTGGCCTCGCTTGATCCGGCGGACCGCGCGGTGGCGGAAAAGATCCGCGACCTGTTTCTCGGCAAAGCCGACAAGATTTTCGCCGGCAAAAAAGAGCGCGCAGCGATCGAGGCGTTCTACCAGCGCCGCAATCTACTGCCGCTGTGGCTCGACAAGGGCATCGAGAATGCGCGCGCCAAGGCGGTCGCTGCACGCTTGAAACAGGCCGATGCCGACGGGCTCGAGACTGCCGACTACAGGGCGCCGAATTTTGCCGGGTTGAGCGCGGAGGCTTTGGCGGAAGCCGAGCTCAAGCTGACCGAGACGGTGCTCACCTTCGCGCGCCACCTGCAGGCGGGGCGCTTTCCCTATCCGCGCGTGAGCAACAACATCGAGCTGCCGCAGGCACCGCCTGACACGGCTGATGTTCTCGGCAAGATCGCCGACGCCGCAGACGCCGGCAAGGCGCTCGACGCGTTCAGCCCGCCGCATGAGGAGTACAAGAAGCTCAAAGCCATGCTCGCGCAGATGCGCGGCAAGCCGGTCGCCGGGAAGGAGAAGGAGATCGCCGACGGAGCGCTGCTCAAGCTCAACCCGAAGGCGCCGATGGAAGACCCGCGCGTGCCGCTCCTACGCGAGCGGCTGGGACTTTCCGGCGCTGCGTCCGATCTCAAATATGACGCCAAGCTTGCTGACGCGGTGAAGAAATTCCAGCGCGCCAACGAACTGCCGGTCACCGGCAATCTCGATGCACGCACCATCAAGGAGCTCAACGGTCCGCCCCACGACAAGCAGATCGACACGATCATCGTGAACATGGAGCGCTGGCGCTGGTATCCGCGCGATCTCGGCGCCGCTCACGTGGTCGTCAACCTGCCGGACTACACGCTGAAAGTGGCGCACGACGGCAAAGAGGTCTGGTCCACCCGGATCGTGATCGGCAAGCCAACCATGCCGACGCCGCTGCTCAGCGAAACCATGAAATACATCACGATCAATCCGACCTGGAACGTGCCGCCGTCGATCGTGCAGAACGAATATTTGCCGGCGCTGGCGCAGGATCCCACGGTGCTGCAGCGCATGGGCCTGCGGCTTGTCTACAACCGCGACGGCAGCGTGCACATCTATCAGCCGCCGGGCGAGGCCAACGCGCTCGGACGCATCCGCTTCAATTTCCCGAATCGCTTCCTGGTGTACCAGCACGATACGCCGGACAAGCAGCTGTTCGGGAACGATACGCGCGCCGACAGCCATGGCTGCATGCGGGTGCAGGACCCGGCCAAATACGCCGAGGTGCTCCTGAACATCGCGCGGCCGAGCGAGAACTGGACCGTGGACAAGATCAAGCGGATGTTCGGAACCGCCGAACAGGACATCCAGCTGCCCGCGCCGATCTGGGTGCACCTGACCTATCAGACCGCGTTCGTGGATGACGCCGGCAAGCTGCAGATGCGCCGCGACGTCTATGGTCAGGACGGCCGCCTGCTTGCGGCGATCAAGAGCGAGCGCGGTACGATCGAGTCGCCGCAGGAGCGCAAGCACGAGCGCGAGCTGGTCGCATCGGGGTCGCCAGGGCGGCGCGTGCTGGGGCCGCCGCAAAGCGTCTTTTCCTTCTTCGGGGCGCTGTTCGGCGGCGGTCGTCCGCCAGGGCGCCCCGTGCCGCCGCGCCCCATCTACCGGTGATCGCGAACCTCTGCCGAGCGCCGCGGCGCGCCCGCTAACGGTTTCTTTTCACTGCGCTAAGTCTGGCAATCTTTCGCCATAGTCGGCTGTCACGTTTTCCGCATCGGGGGGGACGGGTGCGCCGATCGCGCGTTGCCCTTCCCTAATTAACAGTGCGTTAGCCGTATCGGCCGCGGTCTTGTGCCGCGGCGAAGAGCGGAGCTTGCGACCGGCGGCACGCCGCCGACGTGGGCGACTGACGCAATGAATGCGGGAATGGGACGTGACGGTCGACGCCACGCGCAGGATCGCCTCGCTTTCGCGTTCGGCTCGGGCGGCGGGCTGCTGCAGCATCGCCGCGCTGCTCGTTTTCTTCGGCTGCCAAGGCCTGCAGAACGCGGCCGCCGACGGCGAGACCCGCACGATCTCGCTCCATCACATGCACACCGACGAAAATCTCACCGTCACCTACAAGGTGAACGGCCGCTACGACGAGCAGGCGCTGGCCAAGATCAATCAGGTGTTGCGCGACTGGCGCGAGGACCAGACGGTCCAGATGGATCCGCACCTGATCGATCTGCTCTGGGAAGTGCACCGTGAAACCGGCTCCAAGGAGGCGATCTGGATCGTGTGCGGATACCGCTCGCCCGCCACCAATTCCATGCTGCGGCGGCGCTCGAGCGGGGTTGCCCAATTCAGCCAGCACATGCTCGGCAAGGCGATCGACTTCTACATTCCCGGCGTGCCGCTCGATCAACTGCGCGCGGCCGGCCTGCGGGCGGAGCGCGGCGGCGTCGGCTACTACCCGACCTCGGGCTCTCCGTTCGTGCATATCGACACCGGCAGCGTGCGCCATTGGCCGCGCATGCCCGAAGCGCAGTTGGCGAGCGTGTTGTCGAAAGGGCCGCTGGGCGGCCGCGGTGGTTCCGATGCGAAAGGCACGGCCGTGGCTCAGGCGGACAGCCAGGGCGGGGTGTCCGGCTTTTTTGCCAGACTGTTCGGCGGCGGCAAGAACGATCGCGAGGACGATACGCACAACGCGGCCCAAACGACGCTGGCCAAAGCAAGCGCGCCGACGCGCAAAATTACCGCGCGGCTACTGCCCGAAACAGGCAGCGAGAAAACAGCCGCCGCGCCGGAACCGCGCAGCGACAAGATCGCTGCTGCCACGAATGTGAAGGCGACGGCCGCGGCGGTCACCTCTGAGGCTCAGGCCAAAGCCAAGCCAGCGCGCGTGGCACAGACAACCAATCCCATACGGGGCAATGTGTCGGCGAACGACATCATCAACGAGCGCGGCTATTGGCAAGGACTGCCGGGCAGCGACGCGGCAGATGCGACGCAAGCCGGCGCGACGCGCGCGACGGCCAATCCGCGCCGTGCGGCGAGCGTCACCCTGGCGAGCGCCGAACCTGCGACGACCCTGACGGTTTCACCGTGGGCGAGCATCGATCGCAACGCGGCGGAGGTGATGCCCAGCGCTCTCGCCTACGCCTCGGAAGCCTCGCCCATCGCAGCGCGGGCGACGCCGATTGCTGCGGGAGTGCCGCGCGTGGTCGCGGCCGCCGCGCCGTCCGAAGCCGTTGCCGCGGTAAAACGCAGTGACGACGAACCTGCGGCCGTTCCGGCGCAGACGCGACACACCAGCGTGGTCCGGGTCGGCGATCGCTTCAACGATCCATGGATGCGGGCGATGATGGTAAGCCCGAGCGCGCACAATTTCATGCGCACCACGCTTTACGGGCTGCCCGATTTCCGCAATCTGCGGAGCCACATGTACAAGCCGGCCGCGACCGTGGCGATGACGTTCTCGGACGATCCGTATCTCGGCATCACGACGGAAAAATTCGCCGGGAGCGCCGTGGTCTTCATCTCGACGGCGACGTTCAACCCGCGCACCGCGGCGCTGCGATAAGGCTGACCCGGAGGGGGGTCGGTGGGGGCGTGACACCGCAGGTCGGGGCAACCTGACCTGCGGTGCACTTTTCACAGATCAGATGTCAGAATCGTAGCGCGGATGGAGCGGAGCGAAATCCGGGATTCTCCTCGACATCCCTGGGTTTCGCCATAGCGCGTCGAAGACGCGCGTAAACGCGCTTTAGGCTCAACCCAGGCTACAGCATGCCCAGCGCAAGCATGTAGGTTTCGAGGATCGTCTCGTGCTCGCGCCGCTCGTCGACGTCTTGTTTGCGCAGCCGCACGATGGTGCGCAGCGCCTTGACATCGAAGCCGTTCGTGCGGGCTTCGGCGTAGACGTCGCGAATGTCGTCCGCGATCGTCTTCTTCTCTTCCTCCAGCCGTTCCACGCGTTCCACGAAGGCTTTCAGATGCTCCTTGGCAAAGCGGGAAGCGGGCGGTTCGTCTTTGGCGGCGGCGGCCGTGGCCATCGAATCTCCTCCCATGACTCGCAGGCGCAGGTTTCAGGAGGCAAGGCTTCAAGGTCAAGGCGAGCGGCCAATCATCCCCGGAGTACACAGGGCGCGACGGCCCCCCTGCCGAACCGGCGCGCTCGGGATCACGGGCGGGTTGACAAGTGCGGATGATTCGCAGCGGGCGGGCTCACGTTCCGGTGCGCGCTGCGTCAGTGCTTGTGACCGCCCCCGGCGAACTTTGCCTGTTGGTCGGCCGAAGCTTCCTTTTGATGCTTGGCTTTCCATTCTTCGTAAGGCATGCCGTAAATGACCTCGCGGCTTTGCTCCTTGCTCATCGATACGCCGCGCGCGTCTGCCGCATCCTTCATCCAGTTCGACAGACAATTGCGACAAAAGCCTGCGAGATTCATGAGATCGAGGTTCTGCACGTCGGTGCGGGTGCGCAGATGCTCGACGAGGCGCCGGAAAGCGGCCGCTTCGAGCTCGGTGCGGGTCTTGTCGTCCATGGCCGATATCCCTCAGCTGGTGCGATCAAGATAGTGGCGCGCGGACGGCCTTGCCACCGGCAAATGCCCGCCGATCGTGACAGCACCGCCACGGTTTTAAATTTACGACGGCAGGGGTACGGCGGATGGCGGCGGTCCGCCTAAACTGCGCAGCACGGCGGATGAATCGAGGTCAATGCAGAGCATGCGGGCGTCGCCGCGCCAGTTTCTAGAAGGCCTGTTCCGCACGGCGGTCGCCGCGGCGCAGCCGGTGAACTGCGTGCCCACGTACTTGCCGCCGGCACCGCGGTCGGGGCGGCTGGTGATTCTCGCGGCCGGCAAGGCCGGCGCTTCGATGGCCGCGGTTGCGGAACGCCATTACCTCGACAGCTGTGCCATTGCGCCCGCGCGGCTCAGCGGCCTCGCCGTCACCCGTCGCGGTTACGGCTGCGCGACGCGCCTGGTCCGCGTCGTCGAAGCCGGTCATCCCGTGCCCGATACCGCGGGCCTTGCGGCAACCAGCGAGACGCTCGCGCTGGCCGATGCCGCAGGACGCGACGATCTGGTGCTCGCGCTCATCTCCGGCGGCGCGTCTGCCAATTGGATCGCGCCGGCTGCCGGACTTTCGCTGCAGGAGAAGCAGGCGGTCACGCGCGCGCTGCTGGCATCGGGCGCTTCCATCGTCGAGATCAATACGGTGCGCAAGCATCTCTCGCGCATCAAGGGCGGACGCCTCGCCCAGCGCGCCTATCCGGCCCGGTTGGCCAGCATCGCGATCTCCGACGTGCCCGGCGACGATCCGGCGGTGATCGGCTCGGGACCCACCGTGCCCGATCCGAGCACGCTCGCCGACGCGCGCGCCGTCGTGGCGCGCTATCGCCTCGATGTGCCCGACGCGGTCAGGCGTGCGCTTGCTGAGGCGGCAAATGAGACGCCTAAGTCCGGCGATCGCGTGTTCACCAACACATCGTTCGCACTGGCCGTTAGGCCCGCGGAGGTCTTCCGTGCCGTCGAGCGCGCAGTTCGCGCGGCGGGTTATGAAAGCATCCTGCTCGGCACCGACATCGAGGGCGAGGCGCGCGAGGTAGCCGCGGCCCAGGCACGGCGCGCGCTCGAGCTGAAGACGCAAGGGCGGCGTGCCGTCATTCTTTCCGGCGGGGAACTCACCGTAACGCTGCACGGAAAGGGCCGCGGCGGCCCGAACCAGGAATATGCCTTGGCCTTGGCGGTGACGCTCGCAGAAACCATCGGTGTCGCCGCGCTGGCCGCCGACACCGACGGCACTGACGGCGGCGCCGGGCTTCCCGATGACCCCGCCGGCGCGTGCATCGATGCGAGTACGCTATCGCGCGCGCGCCGCCTCGGCCTCGATGCGGCCTCGTTCCTCGCCGACAACAATTCGACCGAATTTTTCCAGAAACTCGGCGATCTGCTGGTCCCGGGGCCGACGCTCACCAACGTGAACGATTTCCGGGCTATCCTCGTTGACACTGATTGACGCTCACGCGATATCCCGGATTGCTCCGATCGGCCGGCTGCAGGTGGCGATGAGAGAGCCGTGCAAAGCGTTTAACGTTGAGCGCAGGCGCCTGGGCCGCGCGACGGCCGTGCGCGCCCTCGCCTGCGGCGCGCTGTTCGTCATTGCCGCGGCGCTGGCGGAACCTGCCCGCGCCGACTTCCGCCTCTGCAACAATACCGGCAACCGGGTCGGCGTCGCCGTCGGCTACAAGGAGAACGACGGCTGGACCACCGAGGGCTGGTGGAACCTTGCCGCCCGCAGCTGCGAAACCGTGTTGCGCGGCTCGCTCGTCGCCCGCTTCTACTACATCTATGCCGTCGATTACGATCGCGGCGGCGAATGGTCGGGCCAGGCCTTCTTGTGCACGCGCGAAAAGGAGTTCACGATTCGCGGAGCCGAAGACTGCTTGGCGCGCGGCTACGATCGCACCGGCTTCTTCGAGGTGGATACCGGCGACCAACCCTCGTGGACGGTCCAGCTAACCGAATCGCCGGATCAGGTTCCGATGCAACCTCTGCAATCGCGCGTGCCGATGCTGCAGACGCCGCCCGCCGGGGGCCGCCCGGCCACCCCGACGCCCCCGTCGCGAAACCGAAACTGATGCGACGTCTGCGTCGGACCAAAATCGTCGCCACCCTCGGCCCTGCCTCCTCAGACCGAAACGTGATCGCCAGCCTGTTTGCCGCCGGCGCCGACGTGTTCCGCATCAATATGAGCCACACCACGCACGAGCGCATGCGCGAGCTCGTCGCAACGATCCGCTCGGTGGAAACCGAGCACAGCCGACCGATTGGCATTCTCGTCGACCTGCAAGGCCCGAAGCTCAGAGTTGGCAGCTTCGCATCCAATCCGGCCGCGCTCATCCAAGGCGAAACCTTTACGCTCGATGCCAACCCGACGCCGGGCGACAGCAAACGGGTGTTTCTGCCGCATCCGGAAATTTTTGCCGCCATCGAGCCCGGCCATGCGCTCCTGCTCGACGACGGCAAGATCCGGCTCGTCGCCACCGACGTGAACAGGGAGCGCATCCTCACGCGCGTGGAAGTCGGCGGCAAATTGTCGGACCGCAAGGGCATCAGTCTGCCCGATACGACCGTGCCTTTCTCGTCGCTGGCGGAAAAGGATCGGTCCGATCTCGAAACCGCGCTCGACGCCGGCATCGACTGGGTGGGGCTCTCGTTCGTGCAGCGGCCGGAGGACATCGCCGAGGCCAAGAAGGTCACGCGTGGCCGTGCCGCGGTGATGGCCAAGATTGAGAAGCCGCAGGCGGTGCGCCGCCTCGACGAAATCATGGATCTTGCCGACGCGTTGATGGTGGCACGCGGCGATCTCGGCGTCGAGATGCCGCTGGAAAAGGTGCCCGGCGTGCAAAAGCAGATGACGCGCGCGGGACGGCGCACCGGCAAGCCGGTGGTGGTCGCAACCCAGATGCTCGAATCGATGATCACGAGCCCGGTGCCGACGCGAGCCGAGGTGTCCGACGTCTCGACCGCGATCTTCGAAGGCGCCGATGCGATCATGCTCTCGGCCGAGTCCGCCGCAGGGCAATACCCGGTCGATGCGGTCGCCACGATGAACAAGATCGCCGAGGAGGTGGAACGCGATCCGCTCTACCACACCATCCTCAACGCGCAACGCGCCGAGCCGGAGGCGACCGGCGCCGACGCCATTGCCGCCGCGGCGCGTCAGATCGCCGAGACCCTCGAGCTTTCGGCCATCATCTGCTGGACCAGCTCCGGCTCGACCGGCTTGCGCGTTGCGCGCGAGCGGCCAGCCTGTCCCATCGTGGCGATCTCGCCAAACCTGTCGACCGGCCGACGGCTTTCGGTGGGTTGGGGAATTCATTGCATCGTGGCCGAGGACGCGCGCGATCTCGACGACATGGTGGAGCGCGCCTGCCGGCTCGCATGCAAGGACGGCTTCGCCAAGGTCGGGCAGCGCGTGATCATCGTTGCCGGCGTGCCGCTCGGCAGGCCCGGCGCCACCAACATGCTGCGCATTGCCTTTGTCGGCGCGGAAGCGGCGCGGGGATGATCGTCAGATATCGCGGCCGTCGACCTTTTCGGTCAGCTTCTTGACCAGGTCGGGAATTCGCTCCAGCCGTGGGTAAATGGCGAGCGCCCGGCGAAACGCGTCGAGCGCGTGGCGTTCGTCGCCGAGTTCCTGAAGGATGATGCCGAGCCCGGAGAGGGCGCCGAAATGGCGCGGCTCGCGCGCCAGGACTTCATGAATATCCACGAGCGAGTGGCCGAAATCCTTCTTGAGGTAGTAGATGGTGGCGCGCCGGTTCCAGGCCTCGGTGAAATCGGGCCGCAGGTCGATCACGGCATTGAGCAGCTTGATCGCCAGATCGAAGTCCTTGCTGTCGGTCGCCTGCTTGGCACGGCCCATCAAGAGGTTGGCGGTGTCGCTGTTGGAGGCGAGCCAGATCGCCCAGATGCGGTTCTCGACGTATTTGGCGCTTTCCTCGTCGGGCGCCACCTTGAGCGCGTCGAACAGCCGGTCGAGATTGTGCGCCTTGTCGCCGGTCTGTGCGCGCGGCAGCGTGCTCGGCGGCTCGATCGGCTTGGGCGGCTCGGGATCGACCGCCTCAGCCCTGACCGGCAACGAACCCCACGTAGCCAGCATCAACGCCGCTGCGGCAACCAGAACCATCGCGGAGAATCGCCGGCTCATGGCGCGAATCTAACGCGTCACCGCGGCACAATAAAGACGCGTTCCGCCCATGGCAGCTGTTCGGAACCGGGCGCCGGGCGTCCGCGTTCAGCCCTGACGGGCCTTGAAGCGACGCTGGGTCTTGTTGATCACGTAGACCCGGCCTTTGCGCCGCACCACGCGATTGTTGCGATGGCGGCTGCGCAGCGATTTCAAGGAATTGCGGACTTTCATGCGGTTACTCTGGTTCCGATTTACGGCGCGGCGGCCGCTGCGTCGGCGCGCAAACTAGGGACGCATCGCCACCGCGTCAATCGCGCAAGCCGCGCGGCCGCCAGCCTCTAGTGCCGCGAACCCGAAGTTCGCACAGTCAGGCGGCAAGTCCGTTTGCGACTTCGGGTTCAAAAGCGGCACTAGAATCATAACGTTGGTAGTGTCCCTTTGATTCCGAAGTTCGCATCCGAGTGTGCCGGAAGCACATGCGAACTTCGGAATCGGGACACTAGCGCGCTCATCAGGCATGGCCGGCGAGCCGCAGCTTGAGCAGCTTGGCGGCATTGCCCGAGAAAATCGCCTCCCGCTGCGCAGCCGGAATATCGAGATCCTTGATCAGCTTGATCGCGCGCGGCTTGAGCGAGGTCAGCGGCGGCGCGTCGCTGCCGTAGAGCACGTGATCGGGGCCGACCCAATCCAGCACCATCCGCACCGCTGGCGCATTGTAGGTCACCGTGTCGAGGTACATCTGCTTGAGGTAATGGCTCGGCGCATGCTTGATCTTCATCGGCGCGTAAGGTCCGAGAAAGAACGCCTCGTCCTGCAGCTCATAGGCGTAATCCATGCGGCTGATGGTCTCGCAGATGCCGCCGCCGCCGTGTGAGGCGACGATCTTCACGCGCGGGAAATCTTCGAGAATGCCGCGCACGATCAGGCGCCCCAGCGCCAGGCACAGATCGAACGGCCGCCCGATGCTCGATGCCAGGCGGTATTCGCGCATCCGCTCCTCGCCGAAACCGAGATGCGGCGGATGGATCATCACCGGAACGTCGAGATCCTGCACCAGCTCCCAGAACGGGCGCGCCTCGTCGTCATCGGGATAGTGTCCCTTGTGGCTGGAATGGATGAAAACGCCCTTCAAGCCCAGCTCGCGGATCGCGCGCTCGGTCTCCTTGATGAAAGCCGGTCCGCCGCACGGCAGAATCGTCGCAAAGCTGTAAAGCACGCCCTTGTGTTTCTGCTGAACTTCGGCGGCATAGTCGGACCACTTCTGCACCGCGGGCAGCTCTTCATGCGCGGCCTTGCCGCGCAAATAATGCGCCGCGTTGGTGACGACGCTGATATCGATCCCGTTCTTGTGATGCGCGTCGAGAAAGTTCTCCAGCACCATGGGGCAGCCGCGCTCGCCCCATTTCGGACCGCGTACGCCGTCGCTTGCGCCGCGATCGTCTGCCGCCTCTTCCGGCGTGTAGATGTGGGAGTGCCAGTCGATGATCACGCTGTTCTCCTTATCGCTTGCGATGCGCGAGCGACGATTACGCCCGCAACTTGCGCAGAATCTTCGGGATCGGCGAACGCGACGCGACGAGCACCGGCGGTATCAATGCTGTCATCGACGCAGACAGGCATACGCCGATGAGCATGTCGCGGCCGCGAACCGTAATGTTCTTGTCGCAACTCGGCACCACGGCCGCCGCCTTGTAGACCGGCTCGGAAATCGCAATCGCCATATCATGGACAACGGCCGCTTTGCGCAACTCGTTCGCCACGTCGACGGCTTCGCCGATCGCCATCATCGCGGGCGGGTCGGACGAGCCAATCTCGCCGATTGCGGCACTGCCGGCATGGATGCTCACGGCGATCTTCATTTTGCAATCCCATTGGCGGCCAAGCCGCTCGTTGAGATCCGAGATTGCGCGCTCGATCGTGCCGGCCGCTTGCAGAGCCTGCTTGGCACCCTCGGTCACATCGCATTCGAGCCCAAACAGCGCACAGACGCTGTCGAGCTCGACGTAGCTCAGCGTACCGCGCGCGGCGCGGATCGCGTTGCCAAGCGCCTCGACGTAGAGCGTGATCACGTACAACAGGTCCTGCGGCAGATGATCGCGAGCAAGTTCGACGCGGTTGAGAAAGTCGCAGAACAGCACCACGACCTCGCGTTCGCCGCTGCGCCGCTGCGGCACTGTGGCGCGATAGACCGGCCGCTCCGTGCGCACCAGCGGAATGACCGAGATGTCGCCGCGCGGACGCAATTGACAGGCAAGCCGCACGTCGGCCGGAGCGCCGATCCGATCGAGGGTTCCGCGCTCGTCCGCTCCCGCGCTCGGGCAGACGTCCTCGCCCGCGGTCACGCGCACGCGGCAGGTCGAGCAGCGCGCCCGCCCCCCGCACATCGAGGCATGCGCGATGTGGAAGGCGCGACTTGCCTCGAGCACGCTCCAGCCGCGCGGAACGCTCACGGTCTGCCCGGGATAGGAGATCGAGATGAGCCGCCTGCGACCGCGTTCGAGCAGGTTGCGGATGCTGCGCGCGCCGAAGGTCAAGCCGATGATGCTGAAATAGCCGACGAGCAGGGTGTCACGCCAGCGCGCGATCGCCGTGCGCTGTTCCGCGTGCCCGGGGCTCAAGTATTCCTGCGCCGCCGCCGCGGCCACCGGATTGGTGGATAGCTCGCGCCCCATGGTGACGAAGCCGAGCGCCGAGAACACCGGCAACAGCAGCGCGATGGCGAACAGCACGAAGCGCAATTGGCGAAACAGCGGCCGGCGCTTGAACGCGAAATTCAAGCCGAGGCAGCCGTGCAGCCATCCCGGTGCAAGCAGGCCGAGCTGCAAGCCCTGCCGATCTGCCGCCCACAGATTGGCGACCACGCGCGTATAGTCCGATGATAAGCCGAACATCTCATAGGCGAGCCGGGTTTCCGCGGCATGCCCGATAAGAATAATCGGCAAGCTGAAGCCGAGCGCGATGCGCAGCAGCTCGAGCGGCGGCAGGCGAAAGGTGCGCCGCTCGTAGACCGACCACAGCGCCAATAGGAAATGCGTCCCGGCAGCGCCGTAGAGCAGCAGCGTGCCCGGCGCGCTGTACCAGACTTCGACCGCGATTTGCATCCCCCGCTCCGCCGCACCGAGCGAGATCAGGCCAAGCGCGTGGTTTGTGAGATGCGCCCCGATATAGGTGAACAGGATCAGCCCGGACGTCATGCGCAGCGTGCGGCGCACCGAGCTTGAGGCAAGCTCAGCGAACAGATTCCAGTTCCAATTCGCCCGCGCCTGCCACGCGCTCGCCAGGGTCATGCGCTGCCTCGTGTCGATCCGGAAGATCGACAACGATATCGATTACCTTATTCCCGGCGGCAACATATCAAATCAATCATGACGAAGGGACGGCTGCCGAAGTCTTCTCTCGTTATCGCAAGCGCTTTTTGGCATATGCCCGACCGGATGCAGACTTCAGATAACGTTCGAATTCCACCGGTTTGCGCTCATCGGAAAACGCTATGTATGCAACTAAGCGCCACGGCTTGTATTTCGCTGTATGCGGCGAGCGACCAGCATTGTGTGCAGTAAAACGAGATCGTAAGTCGTCGGTCAGTCCGACGTAACTCTCGTTTGGAAACCGGATACTTTGCAGCAAATAGACGTACTTCATGATTCTCGCCCGTCTTCGCCCTCCGGGCTTCGACGGGCAGCCTTCGCTGCTTCGCGAAAGTGCAGGCATCGGCTTGCCAGCCGTAGCTGCGAAGCAGCGAAGGCTGGTGGGCGCGACAGGGATCGAACCTGTGACCCCTACCATGTCAACATAGTGCCTCTCGCAGAAATAGCGGAATCTCCGCCATTTCTCGCGGAATGAGGCGTCGTTTTCCGCACCAAGTTC